>Ga0157363_1007315_pt1 | contig 10454 bp, 2 predicted proteins | sample AttsexASBM1_FD_111477 | JGI IMG/M metagenome (GOLD analysis project Ga0157363, IMG submission 111477) | Fungus gardens microbial communities from leaf cutter ant in Ribeirão Preto, State of São Paulo, Brazil - Atta sexdens ASBM1 | ecosystem: Host-associated > Fungi > Mycelium > Unclassified ...
AATTAATTAAAAAAGAGCCACACAGAATTTTATAAATTACATTATAATTCTGACAATAGAATACTACTTTCTTGAAGGTAAACAATAAACAATGGAGCAGCAATAATAATAATGTTCGTAAATAACGAATAAGCAGGGAGTACATTTTCTCTTATAATAGCAATATACCAGAAAAGTACGCTACCGGGATGATTGTATAAAACGCATTTAAATTTATATACAACCTTTATATATAGAAAATTGCCAGGAAAATGTTGTCATACGTTATTTCTAGAGGAACTAGTAACGATTTCATTTGTAGGTGAATCGACATCCTCGACCGACATGTCACCGATCTTGATTGGACTTGGTGGCACGGCGACCGGTCTGGGGTTAATCGTGACCGGTGTGCTAATGGCACTCTGGAGGAGACACGCAGCCACCCCGGCGAAACCAAAACCACCACAGCAGCCCAGCATCGCGACTTTCGCGGGGAAGGGCGACGAGGAGGACGGCAATCCGGATCTCATACCTACGACGGCCTTGACCAACCATCTCACTGGTAAATTTATTTAATAGTATATCTGCTAATTTGACGAATCGCTTAAAATATAGATAGATTAAAGATAATTAACGAGCATTTCGAAAATAAATTTTATAAATTTATTAAATTATTAAATCATTAATTCAAAGAGAATTTGGATTTCTTTTTATTCTTCTTTGATTTCAGACGTGTTAAAGTATTGCATTATTTACAGAACGAAAAGCCACAAAGTTTTGTGTTTATCAAGTCATTAATAATGTATATTTATAAAAGAAAATAAATTTTGGAATGTCAGTTCTATCTATTTTAAATACCAAAAATAATAATTAACACTCAAAATGGTCATCTTTAGTTTTAAGGTGCTTTAGGGATCACATCAACGATGGCTGGCTTATCTTTCTACGAATAAATTTATCCAAACAACCAATAAAACAGTCTTTACTTTACCACCCGAAAATCTTTCAGTGCAAAGTCTTTTTGATATTTAATAAGATATAACTAATTCTAGAATTTATTTTTTTCTTTAATATACTACGTACGTAGTATAGCAAATGACAGCGTCATCAGAATGTCAAGCTGACATTCTGATGACGCTGTCATTTTGATGACGAATAACATCAGTTTGTTGTCGCAGAGATGATGTGATAAATACTTTACGGCCAAACTTTTTTGTCGCTCTATAATCTGGACGTAAGAAATAAGATAAAAAATTGATTTAAGATTATTAAAAATATTTATAATATTCTGGGATATAAATTCCCATCAACTTTTTTAAATTGTCTGTTTTTTACTGTTAGTAAAACGTTCTCGAAACGTCACGAGAAAATTTATTACATATATCAGACGGCGAAAGATCGAATCGCTTAAATTGGACAGAGCTTTACATTTAGCTCTTACAAAAGCGCCCCTTTAAGAAAGAAGCAGAGGCATATCGTTCGGAGCATAACCGGCCATCTCATTCGGAATTTCTACTTAGACTGATGGAACCGGCACATTTGTACGAAGATTTTAGGAATATCGGGTTTTGCCTTAGACGGGATAGCATGCGTTAACGGTACTCTCAAGGAAATTGCACATACAGATACAATATGCGAACGATTCTAATGCACACCGTATCGACAGATGCATATACACGTGGGGTAGGAAATGCATGCATATATATGCATAAATGCAGGGAACACATAAAAATGGTAATCTATGCGATAAAAAAACGCAGAAAATTCCGAAAATGGTAGCAACGGTGTTTTTCGTTTCTAAATCAGTCTCATTTCCTTCGCGGAAATTTAAACCTGAGACGTTTTGTTACAATTTAAATAATATTGAATAAGACTCAAATATACTTTAAGACTGAGTAACTATATTTAATCCGTAAAATGAATTCGCGAGATATCTTGGAAAATGAATTTCCGTTATACCTATTCGAGCAACTCTTCTCAAGTCTACCTTACGGAATTTAAAATTCAATAATTATAATATATACACACGCTTCCCTAATAATACTTCGTTGAAATTAAAACTCGATAATTATATTCAACGTTTTATAAAATTTAAAAGTAGTTGAGTAAAAAAGTAATTTAATAATAGCCGCAGCATCGAACGAAATATTCGCTTATCAGGAAACATAGATTTGAAAGATTAAAATGTGTTTTGTCACTTTTTTTCAAATTAATTATTGCTGATAAACTCAGTTCTCTGGCGGTTTCTCGCTTCTTCCCGCAACATGCACAGCAGTGTGCTGTATCTAAAGTATTCTCAATTCTCCTTCGCGAGTAGCGAACTTTCGGCTTCAGCAAACAAAACAGTAAGAAACGATCGAGAGAATGCCGTCCACGGAGAAAGGCGCGAGCGCCGTTAAAGTTGCTACCGAGAGAAGTTCAAAATACTTTGCGAAATCCGTGGGCTTACTTCAAACCGATTATACGATTGACGCTAAGTCCGCGTCCTGGGACTTCTTCCAGACAGAAAGCTTCCTCGTTACGGGTCCCTGCCACGAAGACCACGTCAGCTGGAAGGACGCGAGATGTCCCACGACGTCCTAGAAGATTCTGATTATCCGAGAGCATCGCCGAACGTGAGTAATCCGATTTCATCTGAAGCATTGGTTCCCAAACTGCGGACCCCCTCGTCGAAATTGATCTCTTGAGAAAAATGCAAAAGCACGACTCTAAGTATTAAAAATTTTTTGAAACAAGAAATTAACGTTATAAGTTTATTATACAGATGTAGATTAACTAGAATTATTTTTAGCTAGAATTATTAACTAGAATTATTAAGTAGAATTTTTTTTATTATTAAATTTATTTATCGATTAATTTTTTTCAGTAGAAAAATAAAAAAAAATTATGTATTTAGTTATTTAAGTTCTAAACATATAGTCAAATTTTGTAGTATATAAGAAAATCAAAGTTTTATTAAAGTAAAAAATTTTGTACTTTTGTATATATCGGTTCTATATATCTACTACGACATTTTCTTGTGAGATGGAACAAGATGTTTAAAATATCTAGATCTTTAAAATATTCAAGGAGAGGGCAGAATTTGGGAACCTCTGATCTTAGAGTGATCTACAGTGAACGCGTATACTTGCATGGCTCCCCGATAGCCTCTAACATAGAAAACCACTTTCGAATTCGATCCGGTCTGCTTTACGATTCCGCTTATCGCCGTTTTCTTGCGGACCAGATTTAGCGAACGAGAACATTTCTGTTGCGTCTGACATTTATTCTGGATAACGGATGAACGTAATAATCGCGTCGAAATACATATATACGTGGAAGCATATCTTGAAAGTTCACGCTTGTCGATGTTTTTCTTGCGACCCATTATAATATAAGTCGCGAAGCATGCTTTTCTCTTAAATTTTATTCTACAATAATTTCATACATAATCGCTATATTACGGGAAAATATGAATTTTGTATAGAAATTTTGTGTAATTTATCTTCGAGGAATCTAAATTGCTTTCAGTTTATTTATTTTGAAGCGCATTTTTCAATTTTGACTTTCCATTATCGCATTGAAAATTCGTAAAATCTCTGGTGATATATACATATTACAAAAATCTAATATTATAAAAATAATATAAGAGAGAGAAAGATAGAAAGAGAAAGAGGGGGACATCTATTTTAAAAATTCTATGCTAATTCAGGCGAATAAGAGAAGTTTCTTGCTAACGGATCGAATTCAATTCCTGGTCGTAGCTTCTACATTTTTCTAAGTATATCTCTGCCAAGACAGGTCTTTCAACTTTAAATCCTCTAGACAAATATCTTCCAAATTCGATTTAACCTAGCAATGATATTGTATCAAGCGGTAACGGTATCATGGTATATGATACTGTCACCATTTAATACAATACGAAAGCTCCGTCGTCTTTTCTCAGTGTAATTTCAAATGGAACTTTTACAATAGCTATTTCATCAACAACAAACAGCAAAACAATTAACAAATGAATAACTTCGCTAGAAAGTGTTGTAAAACAATCGCGAAAATGCAAATTTTATACCACTTTTTCGATACTTTTCGCTCAGCGAGAATCTCACTTTTGTGATAATTTTATTTTCTACGTCAATCAAGTTCCACCCTCGAAGTCATTTACTCTTTCGGATTCCTCACTGTATTTTCGTCTCGGTCTATTCAGACATTCTACAGTCTCCAAAGGCCGCACTCGGAGTCGATCAGCAGGAGCATTCAGGAGAGCTGCATTTAAGGGTCAAACGCCGGTTGGGACATTAGAGAAGTGGGCGGACGACAGTCTAGACGGATGGACGAAAAGATCCAGACGTCTGCTGCATCGTCTAACTTCTGGGTCGTCGACCATCGTTCAACAGGGTATAGGAGGCCCCTGGACCATGGCTGATGTTGCAGGCTGGGAGCAGGGAGATGAGAAAAGGAGAAGTCACACGCTTGTGCCACGTTTTGCACGCGTTCAAGCGTACCAAAGTCATTTATATAGCCACTTGATTCACACTACGCCTTTGTAAATATTGTATATAAATAAAACACTTTTTCGTGTTACAACCCTTTCTATCTCGTGTCTCATTCTCGACAACAAATCATTGCCATCTTCACCAGGTATGAAATTTTTTTTTTTTTTTTCCCCCAGAAAAACGTAATCAACCTTTCACTAAGCAATTAGATAAAATACAGAGTAAACGAAAAATTGTCTCATTGTCACGAGCATAAATGCGTGATTAGAACTTGTATAAAAAAATTATGTAACATATAAGCAAATATAATTTATATATTCTTAATTTTAGTCGAATGTACGAAGTTCCGAAAATGTGTTTGATGTATTTTTAGCTCATAGTGCTATCCAGTCTTCCTGTGGCACTCTGTACTGCAATCTAATTTTCCTAAATTCTATATTAAATTATCTCGCTGTCATGAGCACAAATAAGTGATTAAAACTTGTATAAAAAAATTATGCAACGTATATATGCTCATATAATTCATATATTCCTAATTTTAATCAAATTTACGTGAAATTCCGAAAGCGCATGTTTGATATATTTTTATCTCGCAGTGCGATTCGACAATCTAGTTTTCCTGTGCTGAAATATAAGTTGTAATTTTTAAAAAATTTGCCACTGCATTTTTCAAAGAGGTATTAATTGAAAAACGAATTGCGTCGGGAATTCGACGTTTATTTCATACAAGCGTGCGAACTGATCCATTTATTTGAAGGTCTTCTGTCTGCTGGATTTTATGGAGCAATCCGCATTTTCTTCCTGCGAACAGCGATGACATGGCGCGCGTTACCCCGCGAAGGAAAAGCGCGAGAGTATGAGAGAGTGGTATCACGAAGTAAATCGCATAAAGCGAAGTAACTGCATTGCAGCGAGAAACTAGCAGCATCTTTTCACGACCTCCTTTTACACCTGATTTTAATGCTACGAAACAGGACTCTCTTTGAGCGTGTCCTAAAAATTTTTCAGTTTTATTTTTTGTCCTGGTACCTTGATGTTCATTTCACTATTAAATGCATAGAATAGCTACTGTAATTGAGCTATTCATGATATAACGTTAACGTGAAACATTATATTAAAGTTTTCCGCTCTTAAATCGGTCTTCCGGTCTTAAAACTTTACAATTATAATTAAAAATTTTTCTTTAGGAACTTTAAAAAGTGAGATAAAATTAAAAATAAAAATTAAAATAAAATATACCCCGTAATTACAAGAAATTAGCAAAATTAATCTCAATTTCAAATAATTAAAAAGATTAACACAAAAAATTAAAGTCCCCAGAAAATTTGAATAAAAAGATTTTGGATTTTATTCAACAGTCCTGAATTGAATTAACAAAATTTAATCTCAATCCCAAATAATTAAAAAATTTTATTTCTTACCTTCGTTTTATCTTAATGTTAAATTTTCTTACTTACAACAATTTTGTAGAATGTTTTAAATAATGAAAATATTAGTAGCGATATATTGTGTTAATATCGGGAACATCTGGATAGATCCTTTGCATCTGACAAATGACAGTAATAAGTTACGGCACGTAAATTTTGTTCTCTTCGCCGGAGTATAGCTGTGACGTATTTCAAGCTGAACACGTAATTGGCTATTGAAGATGCAAAGTGCACCGTCTGCCATTCGTGCACTACTCCCTATGCCCTACTATTGTCGATTTGCGTTTTATGCGCCCTTTCCCTACGCCGCCAAACGATGGGGAATAAAAATACGCGGTGGATAAAAGCACAATATCCCCATATAACCGATAGCAACACAAATCCATATTCTCAGCGCACATTCAGCTTAAATGCGGCTGTTCGCTATCGAGCTTTAACCATCTAAATAAAAATAACACGTGCATTTAATACTGGCACCCGCATGATATGTCTCAGATGGAAATTGAGAAAATATTTTAAAGCAATTGTGATGTTCCTCGGAAAAATCAACGCGAATAGAATATTCGAGAACTTCTAATTTTAAAGTATACGTATACTGAAAAAAATTACTAAATTTTAATAAATTATTTATTTAAATAGTGCCAACTAAATATTTACTAAAGATATATTTGTTTGGTACAAGAGCTATTAATTTGATTTAACTATCATTTCTTTTTATTGAGTAAATGTTTAATTGTCTATTCTCAAATAAATATTAAAATGATTTTTTTCTCAGTGTTGGAAACGCTGACTGAGTTTCATTCACATTTTATTTTACATTCAGAATCCGCGCACCGGCGTGATTTTATTTTTTGTCAAAATAAATTCATCTGTATATTTGAAAATTAAAACGAAAAATCTTCATCGTTCAATAATTTATCCCGAAGGATAAAAAGGATCAGAATTGTCTCACGGCGAATGTTCCGTGACAAGAGACGGTCTCCAATGAAGGAGTTTGTGGAAGAAGTCGCGCAGGGATCAAAGCCGAACTCAAACAATGAATTTAGAAGATTTAAGCGAGAGTTTAATCCTTCGACTGATTACGGATTAAAATATACCACAGTATTGGCTTACTTATATATGTATCTGTACTCTTGGATGTTGCCTCGGCGCTGCCGTTACATCCACCTTGGACTGAAACTTTTATGATTTCACGTTTGGTCGCGTACGTTTAAGTTTGCACGTACAAACTCAGTCAGCTACCAGACACAAATGCCTAGTACATTTACATGCACAAAACTCTTCGTGTAACTTTCATTTCGCGTCACTCTCACGGAAAGAGCGAATGCCTTTTGAAATTCATCTCAGCGTTAAAGATCAAATATTTCCACTGAGATATTCGTGGAAAAGCGACCAATTCGCAGATCAAGGTATTATTCAAAAAAAGATTAATCTTTAAGTAGATGGACGGCTCAAAATTTTGTGAATAGGAATCTTCAGGACATCCCAAAAAATTTTAATTTTATATTTTTTATGTTATAATTAAAATATCATATTATGTTAGAGTTAAAATCACATTAGTCTTATAGAATAGAGGAATGTAAAAGTAATAACTTTATAAAACTTCTGGGCAATACTTTTTATTCTCCTTTTCTAGAACAAGATTTTAATGAAAACTAAAATAAGGTTTTAAAAAAAGTTAAATTCTAGTAGCAATTTATTGACGATATATTTGTTAAACATTGGAAATATATTGAGTCAATATTGTGCCAATAATTTTGCTACTATATAAGTTGCTGCGGCCATCCCACCTTATTCACCTAACATTAAATACTTTTCGGATCTTACGCGCTTAATATGTTTGATAGAATTTGCTATATTTCAAAGGAACATAAAGAAAACTCTTGGTGTATGCAGGAAGTTTATAGAATCATCGGTATATAAAAAGCGCATTCTTATTCTACATACGATTGCAACAAAGGCGTCATCAAATGCTGCGAGCATTTTCCACATCAAAACGAAATCCTGCAAGATCCGGGAACTTCGTATAAATCATCTTTACAACACCGGCTGCGAATAAAAACTTTGTTAAACGGCGCGGACATAAATCATCGGCAGGAGGAAGTCAGCGAAGTTTTACCTCAAAACCAACTAAAGATAATGCATAATACGCGGAGGTACGCGGAAAAACGCTAATTGGTGGCCGCCGGCGGTTTATCAATCTCCGTTCTCGGCGAACGAGTCTACGGCCTGTCGTTCGCGAGAAGATCCTCCACAAAATCCAAAATCTCTATGCGGGATTTACAGATAACTGCTGTAATTTGCTCCCGCCTGATCCTATTCACGCAAAGAGACATGTCTCTCCTAATTTCTTTTATCCCAAGGATTACGGCTTCCCCTGCGGTGGTCTACAAGTGTCACGCGGAAAAATCCCAACGTCGATAGGCGATAAGTCTCTCGGGAAGACGAAAGAAACGCTCAGCTCAGCAAGGAATTGCGTGAAATAACGAGTCACGAGACACTACGCTTCTCTGGCATTTGATCATAAATACAGCAGAAAATAGAACGTTCATAATATGTAGTTACAAAAAATACGTACTGAAAATTCATTATCTATATGGGAAATTATTAATGATATAACAACGATAAATTAACAACGATAAATTATTCATATTTTAACAATCGTGTGTATTATTTTCAAACAGTTTGTCGTTAAAATTTATTATTTTAAAGGTAGCTTGTTATTTCCAATAAATTTGTCATTTATTACTAATTTTATTATTCGTGTATAATTTATTTCTAATAAGTTTGATATATCCGAAAATTCTGTTGTCTAACAGCTAAAATATATTTAAGGAATATATTTAAGGAATTATTCTTCAAATTTAAAGAATTTAAAGAAGAGAAAAAAACAATCAGGTTCTCTGTTAATTGTTGTGCTGAGAGAATATGCACGTAATATGAAACATAATTTTATTAAACTTATTATTATATTACAGGACATATTAATAATACTACAGGCAGGCAAAACAATGCACATAAAACCACCTATTCATTTACATTGTCCCAATTAGCTCAACATGTTAATAATTGATATCAAATATTTCCAATGTAACATATCACAAAACATTTACATGTAATCGATATTATTTCAATCTCCAGCCTCTTTGTGAACTTACTTCCGGAATTTTAATGATAAAAATACAATGGAAATCTGCTCTATTATATAATATTATGTACGAATTCCGATTTTGAATCGTTCATCATTTGTAGATGAAAGAAAATAGAAAATAATTCAACAATTATTTAGAAAAGCAATTTTCAATTTTCAATTAGGAATTCTTCAAAAATTGGAAAAATACAATAACATTTCGCGGAATACACTTCTATTAATTTAATTTGATTTATATTTTTTATTGGAAATAACAGTTAAGTGCTCGACTCGATTTTTATCTATCACGAGCGTATTCGCGAAAGAGTAGCAATTTACCAAATAAATTACCAAACGTCTCTCGAACGCTATCGGAAAAGCCCCTGGCTTCATTATCGTTCGTTCTCGGCATGTGTTGTAGTCTTTCGTCGAATTCTTAGAGAACTCGCTAAGTTGACCAAGAGATCCTCGTTACGGTTATTTACTGAAGACCGGTACTGATTAATTCCAAACTGTTCCCCTCGTCCCTCATCCCTTGTGAATTCCGAGCTGTGTATGCACGAACCTCGTATCCTGAATCTTGCTCTCTCCGGCCTTCGTCCATTCGGTATTTGCGGTCGATAGACTCAGAACTACACTCGCCTGTTTGCTACCAAATATTACCAACAAATAAGACGATAAAGGATGCTCCAGGGAAAGTTCGGAAAGGGTCCCCGATTCTCGTGAAACTTGATACAAACATCAACGGAAATAATTCTGATTGATTGATTTTTGTCGAGGGAGAAAAGTAGAACGCGATGGCGCCATACAATCGGCTGAATGCGACAATATTAAAGATATAGGCACAATCTTTTTTTTTTAATGTGTACATAGACAAAAAAGAGCATGTATACTTAATTAATTTTAATTTCGGTTTAACTTGCTATTTATTTTATCTTATATTCTTAGAAAAAGATAAAGCATAAATTGAATTGCAATTAAAGTTAATCTTACATTGGTGGAACTGAACTCTAAACGCTAGCAACAAACGCTAGCTACACAAACAAACTTAGGTTTCTATCTGCTCCCAAATTTAAAGCTCTAGTTTTACAAGAGTAGTGCAAGAATCCACCATTTTTTATCTAATAACCATATCATATATATTAAGAAATTATTTATTTATTAGCTTATTTACTATAAGTTCACTTAATATTTATTACTTACTTATTGGACGATAGACCAAGTTCAAAAATGCGGTCAAAATAGTTAACAGAAAAGTTAACAGAAAAGTTAGTATCTATAAAGCTCTTTTTCTTATTGTCCCTCTGAATGGATTTCCTGATTTCCTCCTGATGTAGATCACAATTACTATGAATTCGTCCATGAAGCTTAAAACTTGCGCACTACTCTTGTAAATGTAGAGCTTTACCCAAATTAACATAGTAACGGCATCTGTTGGCGCGATAA
>Ga0157363_1007317_pt1 | contig 10454 bp, 4 predicted proteins | sample AttsexASBM1_FD_111477 | JGI IMG/M metagenome (GOLD analysis project Ga0157363, IMG submission 111477) | Fungus gardens microbial communities from leaf cutter ant in Ribeirão Preto, State of São Paulo, Brazil - Atta sexdens ASBM1 | ecosystem: Host-associated > Fungi > Mycelium > Unclassified ...
ATTAGTTCATGATAATGAAAATTTTATTGTAACATACGCAAAATGTAAAATATACAAATCTCATTGACTCTCACAAACAATGTGTTAAGTATTCCTGCGATATTATAAATTATAGTCGTCATGAGATGTTTGCATACAATGATATTGAAATCGAAAAGCTTGGTTTCCAAAACTTGAATCCACCGAGCAACGTACGTCAGGCAAATAAACATCACGTGGGGGAACTAAAAGGCTAAAGGGCTAAAGCATGTTCGCTGCATTATTCAATGGCGAGATACTGACCGCGCGAGCTGTGCGATTTGCGTTGCTAACGGGGGCCTTGCACGTTTGAATATGAGAATCACGTACGTGATTACAAAACCCTCGGTATATGTAACCGTATACGAATAAAGAATTGCGATGATCTCATCGACGCGAGAGGGAGTCCACTAAAAAAGCTAGCTACGCCGTTCACGGCTGATTTTAGCACTTTGCACTTTTCGTACCTCGTTGGAAAAAACAGACTCGTGATCTGCACAATTGATGTAATCGAGCAACCGCGATATATTATCAAACTGCCTGAAAGTCTCTTTCTCAAAATATTCTTAATCATCTCGTAATCTTATCGCCACGTAATATTGATATTATACTGAACGATAAAAGTCGCGAAATACGAATTTTCTTGGCGAATTGTTACCAATGAATCCTTTCATAATTGTGCGCACCAGAGATTAAAATATCCTAATAAAGATAAATACGCGTTTCTAAATCTTACTTTTTAATTTAATCTCTAATGATTTAATGTAGTTTAATCCATCCCTTAAATAACATTTTATTATTTTTACCTTCCAAGTATGTCAAAATATAAATTAATTTATTTCTGTAATTAGTTTCAAAAGAGTTAAACAATTTAACTCAAGAAAATATTAAATTTGGCTAAAATTTAATTTATTATTTATTAAATGCATACATTAATAGACGTTTATATTAATGTATGCATTTAATAAGTACTAAATTAAATTTTAATCAAATTAATATATATTCTTGAGTTTAACTCTATTGGTTTAGTTAAATTAATGATATAATAAAAGTAATGGCGATCTATAAAAATAATTAAAAATAACTCCAATTGGATGTAATTTGACATTATGAATTTAATGTTTGTCTAGAAAATTAAGATATTTCTTCTTTAAATTCTAATTCTTCCGAAAGTTGAATTTATTCTGCAAATCCAGCACTAAGACATATAATCGTTACTCATGTTTGAACACGAGACTTCATGTTTCTCATATGCTTGAAATATAACGGGAAACATCGCGAATCTCTGGAATTTCTGTCGGTGCGCAAAGAAGGAACGTCTCAGTATAATGAAACGATCAAAGTTATTCTTATGCATATAATACCATGACATTCCCGGGAGACAACGTGCCGCATCTTGGAAATTACCTCCATACCTTCCGTTCTTGTGTATCTTTCCTAATGGCCGACTACTTATCTCGTTTGATCCGGTTAAACGACGATGCTCGTGCGCCAAGAATATCTATAATATCTAAAATATCATCTCCGTCACTGCTCGCGATCGGAAAAATGAAATGTGTCAGACGAGTTACGGCCGCTACATAAGCGCATCATAGAGCGTCTTCAAAAGTATTTGCGAAATATAAATTGTCGATATAATCAAAAGTAACGCAAAAAAGTGCAACAGACAAGTTTGATGAATTTATAGTAAGGATTAGATTTAGTGAAAATTACACTCGGATGTAATTGTGCAAATATGCATCAAAATTTAAAGTAAACTTTTAAATTAAAATTAGGATTTTCGAGATCGTAGCGAATCAAAAGAATGTTATTAAGCGCAAATGTAAAGCTATCTTTTGTGAAATATTAATATTGCTCAATGAATTTTACCTATATATCTTACCGTGTACAATACAATAAAATTTTTATTGTTATAAATATATATGATAAAATATTGCGTAATGTGTAATTAAATAATATTGCATTCTCATATATACGTAATGTTTTTAAATTATGCACGTTTTACTTTTGCGTTGTAATGTATAACTATAATTATAACGATATAATCGGAGCTGTTATGACTGTTTTAAGCGCCTCTACACTGAAATTTGCTCGCATAGATTAGTGCGAAATTGCAAAGAGACAAATAAAAGATAATTTAAAAAAATTCCTACTCTTAGCGTTATCCAGAACTATGACGAAGACGTAGCAGGATAATAGTTTCGTTTTTGCTTTTTTATATTTTTATTATACTTTTCTATTGTTAAAGAAAGGCGTGTGTCTGTTGCGTTATGTGGAACGCTGTTTTCTTGTTGACTCGTGTCCTTACGGTCTTGCAATTATAGGAATAATGGGTATGCTTGTGTAATTCAAAACGTGCGTTAATTTCTGTAAAAATCTTTACTCTCTTTACAATTCCATATTTACGAAGTAACAATGACTACTGTTCGCGTTAAGGCGCAACGTATAAATGACGATGAACACGACCGGTCGACATTGCGAGCGCCTTAGCGGAACGGGAAATCACTTGATACACTTTAAGATTGTAACTAGGTTCCGTTATTCATTGTAAATATTGAAAATCTAGTAATAATATAACAATACGTACCGTGAACTATAGATTTTCAATACTTGCAGTGAATAACGGAATGCAGAATGTCAGCGACATTTTTGAACGAGTTCACATTATATAAGTGCATTTATCTTTTATATTTTTAATTTGTTAACTTTTATTTTATTCTTGTATTAATTTTGATATCACGGGTGTAATTATAATAGAATATATTTTACATTTTGTTTTGTAATAATATATTTTGTAACAATACATTTTGGAATAATACATTTTTGAGATAATAAATTTGAAAAATACATTTTGTAAAAAAAGTGAGAAAGGTAACTTATTTACAAATTATATTTTTTTTTACCTTATTAGCTTTTGCGAATATTTCTATAAAATTCCTTGTAATGGAAATCGTTGGCTAATTCATTCTTGATTGATAAATCAGTTTTAGTGCATAAAAGTGCATGAAAGTACAGTTTGATCTCGCAGACTCCTGATTCAATATCTTACTAACGATGAAACATCTGTTTATCGAGGATGGAGACGTATCCCAAAGGGGATTTGATGCAGCAACAGCGAGATTTTGCGCCGCAATTTTGATTTGACGAGTTGATTCGATATTTACAGACGTCGATTTCTACGCAATCTAGCATTGCTTCTCGATGCATGCACACGTAGAAACGGATGCTATTTCGGTGCCCGCGGGTGCGCCGGTTGACGTCACGCACATGCGGCTTTCGAGGATGCGATTTAACGCGATAATCGGCTTTCATGATCGAAACTTTGAGGCGTTAATTTATGATGTTGCTAAAGTTATGATTGCTCGCGAAAAACAAGTCAATGCATGCGTCACATATTCAATGTATGTATCTATGTGGCATGATGATGATATCTTCGTTTACCGCCAATTAAAACTGTTATGATCCAAATTAAACTCATTGCATTAAATTTGCATGTGTAATGTAACAGTAAATGTGCCATATGCTTCTTATATTAAAGACATACGTTTTCCTTCAGAAAAAATTTCACATAATATACATTTTTTGTATTATGTTTAAATTTTGAAATATTTTAAATATTTAAAATACTTAAAATTCGAGATTAAAAGAAGTTTAAAATAGAATTTCGATAATTCATTTTTTTATAAGAATAAAACTTACTCAGTATCAGGCACGGGTATCATAGGAGGAGGTAAGCGGCCGTTGTGGTCCAGAAAGTGATTGATCTCAGGTTCCTCTTGTACTGGAGTCTCATAAACGAGGGTTTCCACCATCGATCCTTTACTCGAGCCAAAGGATACCCTAAACAGTAATCATGATGAAGCAACAAATACATAGATAAACAAACAAGTTCATTGATAAATTTATAATTAAATTATAACGGAATTGTATAAACAAATAAATAGGCAGGAATAATATTTTCTCTCCACATTTTGAGAAACGTCTTTAAAGCTAAATGATTCTTTACTTATTTTGAACATTTTGTATTCGGCATCAAAACAGGTCATATGATATCGATCAGTGCATGAAAAATACTTGTTGTAAACCTCAGCTTTTTATCGCGTGACCACAACGAACTGAACCGACGACCGCAAAGATGATATCAAAATCAAAATCTCACGATCACCATGGCGTCGAATTACAATCGCGCGTGATCAAGATTGACCTGTATATAAGTAAATATGCCGCACATAATTACTCATTACTCTTCTCGGAAATGACTTCGGTAAAAAACAATCAAAAACAAATCTTAATAAATTCGTTCAGCAACTGTTCACAGAAATTGCATGTTATATTTATAAGAGAATATTTTTTAAATAATTTTACATTTAATAATTACCAAATACAAAGTTTGCAATAGCAGTATAGACTTCTACTTTTGACTTCTGTTCGAATTCTCTAATATAAAGGCGATAATAGATAGAAAAAGTTTGATTCCTTCTTCAATTAGATTAAACTGTCAAACCATTACAAAAAGTAAAATCCAGGCTCAACAGCTAAATAAAGAAATTATTTACAATGTGATATTATCTATGCGTCAAATAATAATTTTTTTATTAATATGTATTTTTTATTAATATTTATTAATTTTATTAATATTTTTATTATATTTTTTTATCATACTAATAATAGTATGATTTCAATATTATATTTTTTTAGTAAACAATGTAACTGTTAACTATAACTTATGTGTTGTATGTTGTACATATTAAATTGTTGAATAGAAAATTATAATGTTGAGGTCATTATTATTAGTTGATTACTGGAATATTTACTGGTGTTTTAAACAGCACACATTTCTGATTTTGCAGTCCAAAGTCATTGTTTCTAATAATAGTTTAATAAGACTGGTTGGAACAATTAATATTAATTAATTCTTTCAGTAAAATTTTACTGATTTACACTGCACTTACACTTATAACTGCTATATAATCAGCGACTATTTAGTTTGTTTTTCGGTAATAATATATACTGATTATTTTTAGAAAGTATGTCTGATAATTAGCTTTTCTTCTTATATCGAAAAAAATATAAATCATCCAACAGGACAAAAAATGTATTGTTTGACTACAGAAGCGAAATGAATCACGAACAAAAAATTTAGATTTCAGATTTGAATGTAAAGAGTGTAATATCGGACTCTGTATAAGTTATTGAGTATTTTCAGATTTATTACACAAAAACAAACTTTTAATGTATTGTTTTACTAAAATCGTCATTTCGAATAAAAATTTAAAAAAACTCGATCTACTTTCTAATTTTAATGCTAACTTGAACATCTTGATACAACGTATGCATTAAAGATTCTATAAATAATTAAAGTAGTGTATTGTAATTTGAAATTAATTGATAATTAAATCATGACAAGACTGGATTTCATGGAGAAGCGCACATTTTGGATCAATCATTTTTTCTCAAGGATAATACAATTCATAATTAATTCAGGACGTTGTAAATAAACGGAGTTGAAATGATATCGTCAAAGACATCCTGTATATCGAAAAAAAAAATTTTTTTTAAACGTTTATTTTTGCTCGATCGCAGAAGAATTACTGCATCGAGCCGTGATAATTTTACTCTTATGGCTCGTAAAGTATCGAACGCAGCGAGCCGCAGCGGCAGTCGATTAGCGAGAGGTATAGTCTGCTCGGTTGAAATCGATTATGGAATACTATGGTTCTTGTTTGCAATAGAAAACACTTTCATTTCAATCTCTTCTACTTTGACATAAGTGCATTTTATTAAACGTTATTATTTATTCATTTTTATGAATTATAAATATACAGAATTTTAAGAATTTTAATATGAACGAGATATTTAATCTTTATGATATATACAGCGTATTCTTATTGAAATGTCCAATTGGTAAAATTGTATTTCTTAAGTAAAATTCTCTGTATTTTTTTTTTAAACACAATAATAGGTTACTATTTTTTACTTTTTAATATTAATAATATAACCAAAATCAATAATTAAGCTTTAAACTATTGCTACAATTGAATCAATTGTTATCGCTAAGAATGAGAAAATGAAAAAGACATTAAAATATATCAGAAGTAAATGTTATAAATCTCTAAGAATAATAAAAGAAGCAATAAAAAATACTTTCATTTTAATTTTATCTTTCCGTGCGTGACACAATTATTTTATTATACGTTATTATTTAATCTTTTCAAGGATTCTTAAATATCCATGTATAAGAATTCTAATATTAACAAAATATTTAATGTCTATAATATATATACATATGCGTGTTTATTGAAATCTTTCAAAGAAATGAGCAAAAAACCTAGCTGCATGTGCAAACGTATTTATCTGCCAATACACATTTGCAAAAATAAACGTTAAATACGCAATAGTATTTCCTAAGTACGCAATAGCGATTTGGCAACGGATCAGTTTCTTTCTAGAGTGATTCAAGCTACACGCTGCCAGTATTATTATAAAGAACTAAATAAACGCTCCTCGAAAATGCATTAATCGGCATAGTGTGTTAGATAAATTTCTTTATCATTATGGAATTTATCGTTAAGAAATACTTGAAGAAAAGAATTGAAACTCATTGTTACAATACAACACAATTTCATCTTCGTGAAGTTAGCATCTTATCTTCTAAAACAATAAATTTTTTTATAGTTCTATAAATATACCCTGAAGAGTTTTAAAATTAAAAATAGTTCTGCTAAAAAAAAATCATCGATAAATTTCGGCGCTAACTTCACGAAATGAAGTATGAAAAATACGATATTTCTTTAAATATGTATTTATTTAAATGCTTAAAGTCATAATAATTATCATTAGAATTTTTTAAGTGCTATCTAAAACTCCTATTAAAATTGTCAAAAAACATTTAAAAATTGTTCAGGTGTTAGAAATTTTTCGATTCACAATACGAAGTCTCAATAATTTTTCAAACATAAACTTTATAACTTCGACTAACGAGTGTTACTCTTTTGTTAAAATTCTTGTGGCGTTATCCAAAATTATTAACAAAACTATCAAAAAGTTTTTCGCCTCAAAAAATTTCTAACATTCGAGGGACGAAAAAGTTTTCAAAGTTTCGGCAGTTTTGTCGACAACTCTAGATAACATCAGAAGAGTATATTTATTATGTATATCCATATGTATCTATATACCGTATATGGGAATGAAATGACGAAATTGACATGATCCTTAAAAAAGTACAGTTTCTTTAACTTTCTATGATAACTAGAGTTTTAGCAAATCTAAAAAAAAAATTCCTTTAAAAACTTTTAAAATCACATGATTTTTATTTAAAAAGATTTTTTTTTTTTAGTTTCAATAACATTTGCTTTAAAAGAAAAACAATGAAATTTTTTATATGGATAAAAATACATATTCACTATTTTAATATAGTTTTCAACATATTACAAGTCCAAAAATCAGATAAGTAAACTTCTCAGAATTTTTTTAGTTTGCTTGTAAAAAAACGTAGTAGTATACTTACTGACAGATTTGTTTAAAAACGGATAAATATTTAAATAATGATTATTACTTATAATTTTCAAGCGCAATTGTGAATAAATCATTTAATTTTTATAGTATTCAAACTCGATTACAATGAGATCATGTTTTAAATTACACAAAAATCGATTTTAAAACCGTATATTTAAAAAGAACTATTCGTCATTATGTGAAACAGTTATAGGAAAATATAAAGTCCATGTAAAGAATCAATTTGACTCAATATAAATTAAATCCGTATAGGATTTAATTTATAAAAAAACAGCTTTTTTTGATATCTCTCCTTTGTTGACCAAAACAACAATTCTTTCTTATAAAATCTTATAACATCTTATAAATCTCAATTCTGTTCTTATAACACAAACTTCGGTTAGAATAATCAATATATATTAGAATAACACAATTTTTTAATAAAAAAGTAAGAAAATTTTTATCAGTCATATATCAAATGATATGTATCAAAACATTTCTCTCAGTTTTTATCAAATAATTTTTATCAAGATAAAAGAAATTTTTATCAGCACAACGAGAAACTATGCTTTTGCATATATCATGTCGACAAGATTGTTATTATTACGTTGGAACCCGTTTAGTTATTCTAATTCAGCTCCGAATATTATTTTAGTCATAGAGTTTTGATAATATCGTAACTTTATTTATGACACGTTAGAAATGTTAAAACATACACAATCGACAGGAGATCAAGCCTTTTTCTACTTCGCGTTATTTCACACCGGTTTCATACTGAAATATCTCTCTCGCTATCTTATGTGTCTTTTGTCAGAATTATTAAATGCATTCAGAAGATGATCTCGGTCGTCTCAGTACGTCTTGTCCGAGCGAGGCTTCGTTCAATGCATTATGACGATCCATCGAAGTCACGGCGAGGTTGACCCTGACCTATCCTTCGTGCAAGTGCCAGCAAAAGTCTCGTACGGGCTGCGAAAGTCAGCCTGTAGACTCAACATATAGTGATGTTCTTTTTTTTTTCGCGAAAGAGAGACATTTTATCATATGAAACCCAATGAACCTGTTGTGAGTGAGAGAGAGAGAGAGAGAGAGAGAGAGGGAGGGAGGAGAAAGAGAGCACATGCGGTTTAATCTCAATATTTCTTCCAAGAAAAACAATAACAGTGCTTCGATTTCAAAGATTTGTGATTTTACCTATCGAATTACTATTTATAACTCTTAGATATAACAGTGTCACGAAATCCTGCATTAAAAAAAAATTTTTAGTTTCTATGACTATAAAATTACATGTTGCCATAAAATTGTGGTTATTATTTCAATAACGTTATTAATAATAACTATATATCGTTCTAGCAATAAATATATATAGTTATAATATATATAGTAATCAAAATGACTATAAACTTAGTCGTTAAGTAGTATATAAATTAAATTATAATAATTGCAATCTTTTGTATAGCATATTATAATTAACAACTATAGTTATTTTTAGTTGTCAATTGTGTATACATTTATATTTTTATTGATAAACTATACATATAGTTATTATTGATAACATTATAATAGTAATAATCGTAATTACGGTAAAATATATTTATAATCACAAATACCAAAAAGAGAGAGAGAGAATTTATTTAAAAAAATAATAAGCTTGAAACTGTGTGGAAATTATAAGATTCACATAAAAATGTTATTAGATATTAACATCCATTTTAACTGAATATACTTTTGCTTATTTGTGTTGAATATTTCTCGATTGAATTTCATTTATAATTGTTTAAAAAATAATTTAACGTTATTTATTTTTTATAGAGTGTACAAGATCTAGTGACTTCCCGTTTATGATGATCTTAATATGAAATAAATCGCTTTTGTTAGCTATCTTCTTCACTTACCTTTTCAGGCTGGCGTGCTTTGCGCCGTTGAGAATCTTGTTCTTACGTTCGCTGCCGGCGGTACTAGCTACACTGTCGATGCTGTAGAGACTGTCGTCCTTAGTAACCCTGCTAGCGTTGTGCAGGGTCGATTTCCTCGTGGTTGTCGTTCCATTGTGCTTCGGGCTCTCGACCGGTCGAGGGAAACCGTGCCGAGCGACAGGATCGCCGCCAGTTGGATCCTCGATCTTGGTGGAGACGATCATCGCTCTAGTCGTGTCTGTGCATTTTCTGGGAGATGTGCTCACTACAGCGGTGCTCTTTTGCAGCTTGCTGGCCGTGCGATAATTGTTCTGTTGGCTGTTGGGTTCGCCGGGCGGTGGCTTGTCCTCCGTCGGCAACATGTACGACAACATTATCCCTTTTTCTTTCACCTGGGCACACGGGAAGCAAACACGTAGGCGGAAATTCAGTACGATCGCCGTGGAAGATCGGCGGAGTCATTAACCAGGCAGGCACGACGATGAGAAAAATACGTAGCGATATAAAAGAGATCAATTGAGGGTTAAAAACGGATAGAAAAAGTATACCGTTCATAGTAATAAGAGCATGACGGTAAGCTGGTTGATTAATGCTTCGAGACACATAATTGGAAGTTAACAACATACCACTCGCAACAATTAGGAAAGATTCAGATGATTCTATAGTTCGACTCAAACATTAGGAAAAATCAAAGTAGCATGTTTTGACAAACATATTCATTTAATATCTCGAATTTGGATACTGAGAGAAAATTTTGAAATTTCAAATATTTCTAGATGTCATCATTTTCTGAAATAGTCATGTAATTGTTTTGAGTAGTATACACGTATAATCTTAAAGAAGATTTATTTCGCAAAATAATCCTTTTTAAAAATATATATATATATATATATATATATATATATATATATATATACACACATATGAACAATATACGAAAATGAAGTTTGTATCATTAAAAAAATAAAAAGTGCTTTAAAATTTACAGTTTTAATTAAATACACATTAATTTTCACACCTCAATAA
>Ga0157363_1007318_pt1 | contig 10454 bp, 4 predicted proteins | sample AttsexASBM1_FD_111477 | JGI IMG/M metagenome (GOLD analysis project Ga0157363, IMG submission 111477) | Fungus gardens microbial communities from leaf cutter ant in Ribeirão Preto, State of São Paulo, Brazil - Atta sexdens ASBM1 | ecosystem: Host-associated > Fungi > Mycelium > Unclassified ...
GCGCGACAGGTTAATCGATAAACTCTTCAAACTTTCAATAGATGATTGTATGAAGTCCTATTCTGAGTAACATCTTAAAGCTATTTAGCTTCAAGTTGGACGATGAGTCAAATTGATCCTATATATAGGCTCAACCGAGAATTAAATATGTATATTAAATATTATATAAATAGGAAAAGTCATGAATGCCACACTTACTTTTTATAATGTGAACTTTGCAAAAAAAAATTTTTTTTGCAAATATTAGGTGTAGTAAAAAGAAATCCATTATTTTTCCATTCAATTTCATGCAAAAATAATGGATTTCTATTACACCTAATAGTATACTATTGATACATATCAAATGACTCACGCTAAAAACCCTTCTGTTCAAACAGATATCAAGCATGAATTGATGCATTTCTAAATAATGTGACAGTCTCAACTGATAAAGAGGTCTTTAAACTTTCGATTTATTTATTAAATGTTGTTTTGAAGTCTTATTACGTCTTAAAATTATTTAGCTCGAAAATCGAATTGCAAGTCAAATTGACTCAGTGACTTAATGGCCGGTTAATGAAATAAATAAATTCTTAATATTTTTTATATTCTTAATATTCTTTTTAAAATATTTTACGTATAAAATTTTATACGTAATAAATAAATACAGTCACAGTTTTTTTCAATTAGCTACCATACTGAATTCATTATTTTGATTTTTTGAATTTTGAAGATTCGTAATTAACAATTTCAGAAATCTCCATATATTAAAATTTAACAAAATACGTTTAATAGAAAAATTTGGGCAACAAAAAATTAATAAATCGATATTGATAATATAAACCTTTTTAAAGGATGCTGGAATTGATCGATATTGATAATAAAGCTAAGGTAGTACAATTTTGAACGAAATACAATAATTAAATTGTTAAGGTTCAAGTTTAGCAAGCTTGATTTCGTTGTGTGGAGGATGTTGAAGAATTCCAAACAGAAAAAATTTTTTTTTAATTAAAAAAAATTTAACTTAAAAAATTGGATTCAAATTTTATTTCGTTCAAAATTGCACCATATTTGAAATTGTATACCACCTTACCCTACAAACTTTTCTAATTCCAAATTAAAAATGTTGATAATAGTGAAATCTTTCATTTCTTATATCAGAGAGAAACTTTTCTTTCTGCTTACATTATCGTTTTGTCTCAAACGCATACATTTGACCCATTGCAATGTCACTTTTTGCAAGATACAGCATCTACCGTTAGATACACTTACTGCTCTGTTTACCATTCTGAATCTTTGCTAAATACGTAAATTACAATTGAATATTTTTTTAAGCTTTTAATCTTTAATTCTATAAAATCAGTATTATTCCAATGGTGCAATATCATCTTGCCCATATACAGGATGTCCCATTTTAATGTTTCACTCCAAATAACTTTTTTATTTTTGATCTTAGAAAAAAATTCAGACAAAAGTTGTATGACTTTGAGGGGGAGATATGATGATCATTAGTTTGACCTTGAATAGTTGCTTGAAGGTTACGTGAAAGTTACCTTCAATTTTCTTAAATAGAACCTCCTACTTTTTATTGCACATTCTTGTACAATAGATTATCTCGAGAGCTTTCCAAAACACTATAATTAAGTTCATTTTCATTAAGTACTTTTCGAGTTAAAAGGCTTACAAGTTACAGTACCGCCGGCATTAACATTACCTAAGAAACCATTGGAGGTTGTATCTCTTATTTTCATTTTTACGTACATTTTTATTAGAAATGTAATTTTTAGTGCAAAAATGAAAATAAGAGGAACAACCTCCAATGATTTCTTGATTCAAGATATTTTAGTCGTCGATCGGATACTTGGGTAATGCTAAATGTCGGCTGAAACTTGTAAGCCTTATAACTCAAAAAGTACTTAATGAAAATGAACTTAATTATAGTGTTTTGGAAAATTCTCAAGATGATCTACAAGAATATGCAATAAAAAGTAGGGGATTACATTTAAGAAATTGAAAGTAACCTTCGCGTAACCTTCAAGCAACTATTCAAAGTCAAACTAATGACACCATCTTGTCAAACTAATGACACCATCTTGTGTCCTCCTCAAAACCATACAACTTTTGTGTGAAACATTTTTTTCTAAGATCAAAAATAAAAAAGTTATTTGGGATGAAACATTAAAATGTAACACTCTGTATACAAGTTATGGAATTTTGTATTAAGGAAACATCAGATGACAGCTCGACGATTTGAAAAATATAAGTTTTAACTTTTTTTCCGATTTTAGTATAAAATCATTTGCCCTACCTCCTAATTCTGCGTTTACTTTAAACTTGTAAAAGGATTTCCATTCAGTCAATTTGGAGATTTTCATACGGCTGTAAAATGTGTATTAATAATTTCGTCATTCCAGCATCTCCTTAAGCTTTAAACAATGAAAAAACACAGACAATATAGGAACAGGAAATAATAGATAGATAGATTTCAATCTATCAAAAATCATGTTTTACTAAAATATATTGTTTCTAATTGATTGAAATCTGTTATTTTCTGTTGTTATTACCTGTGTTTTTCACTGTATATTTAACGTTTTAGATTAAATTATTTTATTACCTCCTGTCTGCGTCGCTAAGGATGACTTGATTATGAGCGTGAATTTGTTTATCATGAATTTTTTTATTAAATCTATGTCTAACACTATGATAATTTTATTTTTATTCATTTTTTCTCGTGTTTTTTAAGAGAGAGAGAGCTCTCTCTTTGAGTATTTTTTAAGACTTTTTTGAAATTGGATATATTCATTTCGGATTTCATTGCGTTTCAAGATATTAAAGTTTTTTTTTTCGCTCTTATAATGATTGCAGATTTAAAAAAAACAGGTAAGGTAAAAAATTAATTAATAATTTTTTACTTTTTATTAATGTTATGGGAGAATCAAGATCTGATCATGTCAAATGACTTCCTTGCTATATTGATTATCGATATCCGTCGCACGTAGAGAGAAGTGAAAACGATCGCATGCGATCTCCGGATGAGAAGTTTCTCTCTTTTTCTTTCTCTCTTTCTTTCTCTCTGAGCTGTTCTTGGCTGGTCAACCTTGATGGGTGAGAAGAGAACCCAGAGAGAAAGGTGTGATGCAGGGCAAGCTGGAGGGTTTTGTCGTTATGGGTTACCACGTAATTTCATGAGGCTATAATTTGGGGAGCACCGTAAAAGAGAAGAGCGTCGGGCTTCTCTCGTAATGGGTGAATCTAGAGAGGGAAGGAAAAGGGTAGGAGATAGCAGAGAATGGTCCCGATGGGTCTCAGACGTGCGAGAGATCTATCGGGATTGAGGCGGGAAGAATGGGCGGGATAATTACCCCTGATACCTACCGCTCGTTATATTTCATGGAAGCGAGGCGTCTCCTCTCCGCCTGCTTAGGTGCATTACCCTCTCGCTCTTCATCTTCGTTACAAGCTTTGCTCCACGCTTAGAGAACAGAGGAATGTATATACAAATTTATTTAAAATGTTAAAATATTTTGTAAAGGAAATACAATGGAGTACAATATATCATGTGAAATTCGCGTGACTCTTTTGTCGAATATTTTGCCTGATTACAATCGATGTGAAACAATGTAGAAACAATGTCCAAAATCAGTTAAAAATCAAATATTTAGTAACTGAATCAAAGTAACTGGTCGAGTCATATGCGCTTCAAAGAGACAAAATTAGGAGGCAAAATTTACGCATTTACTTGTTCTAATTGCAGCTGGCGACCTTCATGCCATTGGTCCACTACAACTGTTCAAAACATCTTAGGCTCTTCTTATGCGCCGTCTTTGCTCCAGTCTGCTCGGAACATGTAGCCATACCGGCTTGCAAATCTCTCTGCCTTTCCGTAAGAAGAGACTGCGAACCGGCCTTAACCAGTCTCGCATTGCCTTGGCCGCACTTGTTGGATTGTAATCGTTTCCTTGATCGTGGTAAGTACTCACTTGACTTTTGAATCATCAATAAATGTCTTAGCAAGCAAAGGTATCAACGATCTATAAAATTTGAGCAGAATTTACAGTGGGTGCATCCAATAGCACAATCGCTCAGCGATTAAATAACAGTCGAACATGATTAATTCTTACTTTTAGAGCCAATCCTTAAATTGCTACTTAATTGCTTAGAGAGCATAGTAATTGCACTACTGGATGCATCTAGTAAATTGATAGTAACTGGAGGGTATATTTCTGATGACCTTGACGTATGTTGTCAAAGTCATGAACTTGAGTGACCTCCAAGAGGTTTTAGTTGTCGTCCGTTATTGTTAAAAATTTATTAACAAAAAGGTTTAAGAAATAACGTTTTATTTTTGCTATATGTAGTATTAGAAACTAACTATATCCCCCTTTTCAAGGAGTATTGGACTTTTCAGTAAAATTTTTCAAATAAAAATTCAGCTATTTTATACACACAATTGAAAATCTTTTTGTCAAAATTAACAATGATGAACGTTACAAAATATAAATGAAAACAAGGTTGAAGAAAATTATAGCAATTTGACTTTCAAGAAAAAATTGGCTGTTTCAGTCCTTTTAATTAATGTTAATAGATTCTAATATATTAACTTTCGCTGGCATTTTGCCGATAAAATTCGTAACAAACTTCACAAAATCTGGTTTTAACTGATTTGAATTACGTCAAATTGTATTGCAGTCTGTTTAATTTTTTATATCAATCTATTGTCACATTTTTGTCAGCAAACTTTGCATATTTTTGCTAGATAAGCAAATCCTGTATCATGTCTGTAATTTTACTGCTTATTTGTAGCAAGGATATTGTATTTTTGAATATGCATTTTTGACAAAACTTATTGTGCGAGAAACCAAAATCAGAAATTCAAATTTGAATAATAAATTCTAATTTTGAATAGCAAAATTTAAAAAGTCTGATACATTTTCAATTATTTATACAGAAATTTCTTAGAAAATCTCATCAGCAATTAGAAATCTTAATATGTTTAAATCATGTAATGCTAAATATATATAATAATAAATATATATGGTAATTATATAACAATAACAATAATTATATTTGGACTCTCGAATTTTAAACAATAAAAGATAAATATAATAGGCTAATGAGAGTCAGCAACGATAAATGGCTCAATTATTTAGTGAACAATTAATAATCAGATGTTGAATTGATGTCTTCTTTATTTTGAACATTTCGACTCTTCCTATATTGTATATGTAGGAAATACATTGTGCGTGCAGCCGCCGGATGAAACATTGGACAACACCAGTTCACCAACACTACCAACCGTTCAGCAACAATGGCCGGTGATGTATGAACGATCACCGCAAATATCTATAAGATTGCAACAACAACAACAGCATTATCAGTGTCCACCTCATTTTGTACAGATATCCGAAATGAAAATGGTTAGAATAAGCAAATAAATAAAAGAAAGCAAAAATTGTATAGATAGAAGAATTTAAATTTAAATTATAATTTAATAATTATATAAAAAGTAAAAGTAACAGCAGTATAAATTATAAATATTATTTTTCAATATACCCAGACAACACAAAATACTAAAAAGATATTTTTTTATAGTTTTATAATTTTTATATATCTTAAAATCTTTTAGTTGTAGGCTAATTTAATTTTGAACACTTGTAAAGGACTCTTCATTAAAGGCAAATTTTTTTCGGCCCTCTTTGAAGGCTTTATTTTATATATATTTCATAAGATATTGTCGGATAATGTACATAAATGGAATAAAAAAAGCCTTCAAAGAGGACCAAAAAATTTATCTAAAAACAAAGAAGACTGTTAAAAAATATAACGCACGCACACACACGCACACGCACGCGCACACACACACGCACACACACACACACACACACACACACACACACACACACACAAATGCGCATGCGCGCGCACTGCTATTTCTTTTATTTTTTGTGTATAATTATCGAATTATAAATTACATTTGAACGCTCTTTATATATATATATATTTTTTTTTTTTCATTATTTTCATTATCTACAGATTTCTTGCGCACCACGTTGTGGTACCGACGCATATTATCGTGCAGAAGACAAAAAATTCGCCGAACGTTGGATGACTGGCTGGGCATGGCTGTGCTTCTTGTCGACGCTCTTCACTTTGTTAACCTTCTGGGTTGAGCCATCCAGATTTCGTTATCCTGAAAGACCGATAGTCTTTCTGGCGCTCTGCTATAATCTCCTCTCTATGGCTTATATTGTCCGTGCTGCGGTTGGAGCTGATAATCTTAGCTGCGTCAGTCAGATTGATGGGCCGAGTTACATTCCAGTAAGTAAACAGATTCTTCCAGTAAATAACGCGATCCTTTATAATTCACATTTGATTGTTAATTAAAGAAGACTTGATTAAAAGTATAAACTAACTCCAAGAGAAGAAATATTCCAAATAGTTATTCCAAAACAGATTTTTTTTTAGCAGAAATTGCAAAATTTGCTAGCAGATGATCGATTGTAAAACGAGAGTAAAATTTACAATTTAATAACTATTTAACTATTTTAATGATATGTTCCATTCAAATTACGAAAAGATCTCACACAAGATTTATTTTATCCTGAAGATATCCCAAATTATTATTGTATATAATTGTATATATATTGTATATAAATTATATATTGACAAAGCGATCACATCCCATCCGAGATATTCAACGAAATTATTGTAAAATATCAGATATCCTACTATATTCAAATTCTTCTACCACACAATACAGTTCTCCAAGAGATGTCCTAAGGAGAGATGTTCAGAGTACAGTAAAGGTTTGCAGTTGGAGAATGAGAACTAAAAGATTAAAAGTAAAAAATGTCATAATTACTTTGGATACGACGTTACTTATTGCTTGCCAATTAAGATATATCTCATATGAAGTTTATTACAAAGATTTTTATTATATTAAATGTTATACTAAGATTGTATTCGAAAATTACGGATGTCTCTTTATTTAATATTGAGTGAACAACAAGGACAAAATGACACGGAGGTATTCAGGTAATGTTTCGAATGCAGCCTAAGAATAATATAAATTACAAAAATGTAACATATTAGGTGTGGAAAAAAGTTCGTGGCGTTTTTCCCATTAGATGGCATTAAAAAAACGCCACGAACTTTTTCCCACACCTGATATATTATTTCAAATTTATTTTTTATTTTATTATGTAATAATGGAATAATAACATATACATATATTTTTCGCTTCCATAATATAGTATCCTAAAACATTTCTCTTTTATTTTAGATAACTCACATATATACATACGCATTATATACTTGTGATATCTCATGGAATTCTTTGGATATCTCACGGATGTTGTTTAAGACGTCTGTGAGATCTTGCACATGTGAACACTTAAAAAAAATATAAATGTCCTGGATATTCTTGGATAATTGAGATCATCCATGGATATCACGCGATGTGTCAAAATGACATCCGTTGGACATTCCTAAGATAAGGTGTGCTATGTGGGATAGGTTTTATTTGACTTTTATTTGCAATCTGCTATTAGATTATCAGCAGACTTTAGCTTTATATATCGACACAAGCTTTATATAGACGCAATTGATGTCAATCTACTGCAATATCCTTCTCAAAATTCTATTGGTAAATTATTAGCATACTACTAAGATTTTGCTTATTGGAATTATGGTATTACATAATACATCTGCAAGTTTATATTTTAATTTGTTATATCTACTATTTATATCTACTATATATTATCTACTATATTCTTTGTCTACTGTTAATGATGGTATAAACATGGATAAACAAGGAATATTGGATAAAACAACACTCGGAGGCACTCGGAGGTGTTATTTTCGAACGTAATCAAGATGGATTTTTGTCCGAGTCCATGATCCTTCCAGAATCCAGATGTTAACAAATCTGATATCTTTGGCCATGAGGATGGCTTTTGCTTAATCTCAGGGATTAAGCAGCTTCTATCTTTACTTATAATGAACATTGTTGTTCATTGTTTGCCAAGCACATGGAAACGAAATCTCGAAATTAGGCACAATAACGAGCAATCAATAATGTTCTCTGATAACATAATCAAGATGTTCCTATTGAGAATGCCTCTGTTTTTAGATTAGTTAATAATTTTTTACTGTTTTTTAGTGTACATGAATTATTAGAGATGAGAATATTATCATGGTTTACAAGCAGAAAAACATAGATACATGTGTTCGTGAAGGTCAACAATAATAATTTATGGTATAAGATATTAATAATCTTATATTTTAATTTTCCCGACAAATTAAAATTTTTTAAAGATTTTTTTTAAGATAGAATCAGAGCAATGCATTAATTCCGCTACAGCAATAATTCAACAGCTCAAAAAAATCACTTTTACTTACCTCTCCAAAGGAAAAAAAAATCAACTCATTTTATCTATCATGTTTTTTTATTTGCTTTTATTTATCTGCTGTAATCTACCTTATCTAATATATTATGATTTTAAGATAGAATCAGAGCAATGCATTAATTCCGCTACTGCAATAATTCAACAGCTCAAAAAAATCACTTTTACTTACCTCTCCAAAGGAAAAAAAATCAACACATTTTATCTATCATGTTTTTTTATTTGCCTTTATTTATCTGCTGTAATCTACCTTATCTAATATATTATAAATATATTATGAATAGGTTCGCGATGCTTTGAAGAGCATTCCTTGTACAATTTGGTGGCTGGTCAGGTATTATCTGGGATTAGCCAGCAATATGTGGTGGGCAGTGCTGTGTGGTTGCTGGCTGCTAAGCGCCAGGAATGAGTGGAGCAGCGAAGCTCTTTATGACATCGCGCCCTATCTTCATGCGGCCGCGTGGATTCTTCCAATATTTTTCACAGGAGGTAACTTTATGCATCGTATAGGTCTAAAATCTATTTACATTAAATGCTGTGCGGGTCATTGACACTACTAAACACAAAAAACGCATCAAACTTGTAAAAAATATTTCTAATTTTAAATATTGTTAATATTAAAGTAGTAATCTAAATTAATAAATGTACTAATTGTAAAACAAAATTTCATTCCGATATCGCCGGAAAAACAAGCAAATTATCCGATATTGAACGTGTTAATTATGCAACATTAATTCGATTGTGACACTTTTTTATTTGTATTCATACATTTTTTTGGAATATCGTATGGCTCCGTGTAAGAGCGACGAATTTGTAATCGATAAGTTGCGAGTTCAAATCCTGCATCTCATATATATGAAAAAATTTCGTAATCCATACTGACTTATTATTAGCAGGAGTCACAGAAGACATCTTTATAGATCTAAATAACTCTGATTTTAAGATTCAGACATATATAGAGACTAATATGATCTGATCCTTAGACCCGCACACATTCCTCTCATTACTATACATTCTTTTCTTATTGATCCATTTCAGTTATAAGTTTTTTATTTATAGATATAGCTTTTACATTTATGATTTCTTTAGTATGAACCATGAATATGTCTTTCTTCATATAGGAAGTCTATTGTCGCGTAACGTGGTGGCAGACGAATTAACCGGATTGTGCCAGATCTCCGACGAGTCAGCACTGTGGTTAGAAGTGTTGCCGCACGCAATGCTGCTATTATTGGGCTGCGTGTTTGGTAGCGTTGCTGGAAGCGCGTTGGTACGCGTACGGAGGGCCGTGCGCTGCGCTGGACGCAGCGCAATGAAATTGGAACGCCTGATGACGCGGCTAGGTATCTTTGCGCTGTTGTACGCGCTGCCAGCACTGGGTGGTCTTGTCTGTGTGCTGCAGGAGGCCTCGGTAAGGCCGCGATGGCGAAAATTGGCATTGTTGGCCGCATTGGACTGTCGCGCGACGCAGAATTGCACCCCAGGCCCGGTATACCGAGCTGCCGGTCTCGAAGTTGCCCTTCTGAGACTTTTTCTGTCCCTCGTGATCGGTGTCACCTCCGGCATGTGGGTATGGTCCGGCAAGACTTGCCGTGCTTGGAGCAGACTACTCGTTGCACCCAACAAATCCGCCAGAATACAAAACCCTTTTCAAGGTTTCAAGCAGGATGACAATATCGCTTGACGACCTTGAATCTAATGGGCATCAACGATGCGACATTAAAAAAAATGTTGAAGTTTCAAATCTTGCGGATGTGCTTTAAGTATCTTAGACACTTTCTCAACATTGCGCGCGCACGTGCATGCCTGTATAAGAATGTACGATTTTTGTAAATTATGAATCCTTATTGCAATTGTGATCTTCCTTAAGGGAATTCTAAAGTCGTCTGTATTACCGACTAAATCATATAATTTTTGTATAACAAATACTTTTCTTCTCTTTTACAGATTCGAAAATCCTTTTCCAGGATTAAAGTATACGCATTAATACATGTATGTACATAGTGAGATGGAATTTATGCCGAGAACGATCAAAAATTTCGAAATTGATATATTTTTTACCATTTTTTA
>Ga0157363_1007319_pt1 | contig 10453 bp, 3 predicted proteins | sample AttsexASBM1_FD_111477 | JGI IMG/M metagenome (GOLD analysis project Ga0157363, IMG submission 111477) | Fungus gardens microbial communities from leaf cutter ant in Ribeirão Preto, State of São Paulo, Brazil - Atta sexdens ASBM1 | ecosystem: Host-associated > Fungi > Mycelium > Unclassified ...
AAAGAAGATAATTTACAGATATGTGATAATTTTATTCTAACTTTATCGTCATCGTTCTACATTGAAAGTGAAATATGTAATAAAAATTTGCAGAGAAAAAGGGAAATCGGTGGCGAATCAGTAAATATTGGCGTAACATGACGAGTGAACGTAAAAGCGAGCAGCTTAAAATAAACTGGTCACTGCTATGACTAATATATTTGCCGTGCGAGAACGAAAGACTTTCCAGAAATTCTAAAACGCGCTAGCGGAACGAACGCGGACGCGGACGCATCCAATTTGTTTCGCTCGTTTCGAGGCGGCTTGCAGCATTAATGCATGCTTCAACGCAGCGTGATCGATATCGCAAGACGAGGAAAAAACTCGGCATCGTACGAGGAAGCTATCATAAATGTCCGAGGCTGACACGCATCTTTAATCCCCTCCCCCCTGTTTACTCGAAAATAACTTCATCTAATTTTCAAGAGGCCGACGGAAATCGTCGGAGGTGGAGCTAAATTATGGGAAGCGTCGTCACGTACTCGCGTTTCTCAACTCCGTGAGTTTCTATCGCGGAAGGCAACTCGCTTCACCGAAAAAAAGATCTGATAATTAAGTCTACATAATTATTAAAGCTTTTGATGAAATAATTTTAATCAAATGTTTGTTAAACTTTAGAAAGGGATCTATTTTTAGAATCTTACAGAGAGCTTTTTCCTTATGTAAGAAAATGGACAAATCAGAATTTTCTTATGGAATCTATTATCATTCTAATTAAGAATCTGATTAATATGGATTATATTAATAAGAATTTTTGATTGATGTCGTCAGAATTTTCGACCATTTTCAATCAGAAATTTTTCTCCGTATTGTTATAATTTAATAATTCATTGTATTCCTTGCCTCAAAATATGACCTTGTTTCATTTTAAAGCGCTATTATAGTACATAATATTATTATACGGCTTTCCGGTCCTATTAAGGTTAATTAAAACTAACGAAACGCTAACTTTACTTTTCTAAATATTACTTTATTCTTCTCATTATTACAAAACGATTGATTATACTACTATCATGTTTATACTACTATCATGTTTAGTAATACTTAATATTGTAATATGCTAAACAAAATACATTTAGCAGCAATTATCGGACCTTTTTTTCAGTGTCTGTGTGATGCATTATACAACATGTGCACATCATGTGATACGACACTCTGCGCAATTCGCGAAATAAAAGATGTCGCACGATTTAAGGTTAGCTTATGCGCTGACGATTTGGGTTCCGTCCATCCATCAATTTAGAAATATCGACACGCGCGAATGCGATTACATCCGGCAGTGTAACTCCTGAAATATTGCGAAATCGTAAACATCGGTTGTTACCTGTAATCACGGCAGAACCGACGAAAGTAAACGTTCAAATATAATTCCCGAGATATATTACAATTTGGTTTATCCGATGGCCTTGTTATCATGATAGACTTGTTATCATGATAAACATGATGCGTTTATCAATAGCTAGAACAGAATTCGGTGCCCTGCTCTTTTCGAGATAAGGCGACCCAGTGACGTTTCGCAATCGCGAAAATCAGCTGATATCAAAGTCATATACTGTAATATTAGTCTATGGGACGCGATTTTTTTTTTTCGTGTACTATACTGATTGAAAAGAACAATAATTAATTTTTGAAACAATTTCACAAGAATAGAAGGAAATAAGAAATAAATTCAATAATGTTGACACAACGTAATTTCTAAATTTCAACACTTTCTTAAATAAACAAAACGATTAAATCAAGTTATAGATAAAGAGCTAAATTCAGATTCACTCTACGCAGTTTCTAATGACTCACTCTTTATATTCGTCGTAGATCGAGAACTTCCAAGATAACTTCGAGATACGTTCGGAGAATCTGAGAATGATCGATCAGGAACTCTTTGCTGGCATTCATTTGTAACATCGTCACTTTCCGTGCCGGTCCTGCATTGAGTCGTACGAAAATATCAAAAGTGCACAAGGCCGCGTGTCGCGGTGATAATCTTAAAACGAATTAATCGTCTCGTTTAGCCGTAATCTCGAGAAAAGCAAATTTAATATGCCATAGCGAAAGGGTTAACGAGCTCTGCCGAGCGCGACTTCGCGACCGAGGCGCGATGCAAATTAGATTAGCAAACCGCGCGATATTCCACCTGTTACGAATACTGGCATACCAATGGTATTACAGTAAAATTAGGTGCAATAAAATGGAGGTATATACCGATTAAAGACCCGATTTTCATTTGTTGATTAATTTCTGGTTTAACTTAACCTGATGACAATATAAAAATCGCACTTTTCTATGTATGACCAATTATCAAACTGATGGTTTTGTGAATGACTTTTAAGCACAATTTTTTACTTTCTGGTTTTTTTACTTTAACTTACGATTTAAATTTAACCTGATAATAATGTAAAAAATTGTGTTTTTCTATGTTATGATTATTACTAACTTGATGGTGTTATAGTGATAACTTTGAGAGTTATTCACTAAAATCATCAGTTTAGTGATTAAACATAATTAGAAAAAAAATTTAAATAGAATTTTTACATTATCATCAAGTTAAAGTTCGTTTTCACAATATATACGGTTACCTAAAGAGTTAAAGATTATCAAGAGATTTATTAATGAAATTTATTCATAAATTTCTTGATAACCTTTAATCTTTAGGTAACCATGTACTATGAAAACGGGCCTAAGTGAGGTTAAATCTAAAGGCTTATGGCTTAGCGCCGAGACACGTGTCTCCTGAAACCACAAGTTAACCAGAAAATGAGAAATCTTGCCTAAGTTATTCACTATATAAAACCATCATGAGTTTTATGATTAATTATAACTAGAGAAACATAATTTTTACACTATCATCAGGTTAAGTTTAACCAAAAGTTATCAGTATGAAACTATTAGTTTAGTAATTAATCATAAAGTTAGAAAAACTTTTTTAACAATTTTTACGTTATCATCAAATTAAGTGAGATTATGTAAGACTAAACTACAAGTTGATCAGATAATGAAAACGGGATCTGAAAGGTCCATTCTATGCGAGAATAATCTCAATCGTGCTCGGTGTCACGATACTGAGCTACGCATCTCACAGAGATATCTCGTGGCTTGAGAAACGGAGAAACGCTTGTGTTATTTAACACGTAACAACGCGCAGCTAGAACAGAATCTTATAAAATTTCTCGAAACTTTGACTTTCGTTCGCCAATCTGGACTCGATTAAATCAATTCAATTGGCTCGTAAACAACGATAATATCAAATTATATTAATTCGTAAGAGATATCTTTGGCAATTCGTATAAGAAAATCTGTAAAAGATTCTACATCAGTCTCTTTAAAATTAAGATATTCACTTTCGCTCGTCGCTTCTAATAAAAAATATAGTAAGTAGATTTAATACCATGTTTATGTTATAATTCTCACCATTTTGTTATCAACATCGTGTGGATTTAATATCATGAATTTAAGATAACGGACGTTGCAGAAGTTATGATCGAAACAGTTAGAGTCAAAATTGGACACTATAAAGAAATATGAGTGCTTTAACACTACAGTATATTATATATTAATTCTCATGTTAGTGTTTATATCAACACCAACATGATGTCGATGTTTAAATCTTAAAAAAACATCTTGAATTTTAAATTTACACCATATTGATATTAATATAAACATCACAAAAATTATATAAACACCATGTGGTACTACATCCATACTATGTTTCTATCAATACCAACACAGTGCGGATTTAAAATCAATTCTTTTAGCATCAAATGCACATCATGTCGGTGTTGATGTAAACTAGGATTGGCAAAATGTTTTAAACATGTTTTTAATTATTTAAAACTTAATCGACATATTTTAATGTGTTTTCTATATATATTATTTTCTATATATATTATATAAAAATGTTATTTTTTGCCAACCGTAATAAACACCAATACGACGAGAGTTATATATGATGTTAAATCAACACTCGTATTTTTTAAAGTAAATTCAATTCTGACGCTATCTGCTTCGACCGTAATCGCTATTTCAAAGCCTGTTACGTTGCATTTTTTCCTCCCTGTATCTATATCTCACGTGTTATGTCTCGACAATGTAATATGGCACGCCGGGACGTGTGAACGTATCGCGCAGTTAGCCTCGCTGGCTTGCTCGCTCCCGCTGCCACGAGATAATTCTGCCCGGTACGATAATTAAACGCACGATGTGTTTCTCGAGGCGCGTATCGATTCGCGTCGCGTCGGGTCCCCGTATATCTATCAGAGTGTCTCTCTTCCTCGGAACCCGCTCTATAATAATCCCCGAAGTTCTCCACGAGGAGTGACCTTCGAACCCGCGCGTCGCGTTTATCGCGATGAATAAAAGAATTATATCACCGACACGCGCGCTATCATTCGCGCCATGCGTGTAAAAAATCCAGTAAACGTATTATAAAAGAAAGAGGGAATGAAACCGAGAGAAGAGGTCTTATCGAGGAATTATCGAAAATCGAAGATGCGACGCATTTTCCTTTTTTTTTTGTCGACTGCGGGAAAGAATACGGCGTATCGTGAGATTACCGAGAAATGAACAAGAAATGTCGATTACAGGACAGCACTTTGGCGTTAATTAAACTTTCTTTCTTCTCTGTCTGCGTTATCTCTCGAGCGCATCGGATGGTTAATCGCTCGCTCTTTGTGGATGGAAAGGGACCGTCTAAGCGCTATCAGGCCCCGCTAGTTTACGCGCAAAGAATCCCTCTTTTTTTTCATCTTTCTCTTTCAAGTTTAGGAAAGAACAGTCTTGCTAAAATATTTAGAAAAGCTACAAATCTGAAAATAATTTTATTAGTCTATCCAAATAATTAGGGTGCTAAGTTGCCAAAGTGTCGAAACTTTTTGCATCATTGCTTACACATCATATATGATTACATCCCTTTAATGGTAATGAATTTTCAGAACGGATCCAGGAAGGTGGAGTCGGATCTTTAACAGACAATATGCGTGTCTAAGGCCACTTTTCGCAATATACGGTTATCTAAAGATTAAATATTACCAGGAAATTCATGAATGAATTTCATTGAATCTCTTAGTAACATTTAATTTTTAGATATCGTACATGTGAAAACGAGCTTAAGAGATATCATAAAGATATCATAAAACGTTTTTTCAGATCAAAAAGATGTGTAAAAGGCATCATAAAAAGATCTTCTAGAGTCTAGAAGATCTCTTTATAATGTCTTTTACAAATATTGTTTAGAATCTAGACAATACGTATTGTCTTGTCGTCTAAGTTTGTTTAGTTCATCTTTCACATGATCAATATACAAAATGGATAAGAAAACAAATAATATAAAACTTCTGTTTATTTATAGATAAGAAATATAATAAAGTTTATTAACTGATTTTAAATAATTACAATAAAAAAAACGCTTTGAACACCTGACAAAGTCGTGAATCGCAACTCTGATGTCACAAAAGGATATTTTGACGGTCTAATAAAATCATTTTAAGATCTTTATTTAGGTACTAATTTTGTAGATACTTCAACAACATTGTTCTTTCTGTGCAGCAACAGGTACATTAAATGAGATCGCCATGTTTCGTGATAACACTACAAATCCAATTTTTTCCAATGTTTTCATAGAATAAGTATTTTCATATATGAATATATACTACTGCGTGATTTAGTTTTCCATATATAAAAATAACACTACATTACACATTATATTTTAAATATGTAAATCCATTTATGTAGTATAGTGTTATTTTTACACGGAAAATTAAATCACAGAAAGATCGGTTTTGCTGGAATATCTAAAAATTTAGTTAGATGCAAATCTGAAATAATTTTGTTTGGATCATTAAATTAATTTTGCAGGATGCATAATTATTAATTATAAACTGATTATATATCTAATGCTTGTATCACACTAGTGGTTGAAAATTGGGTCTGCATTCGCGTTTGTGTCTCCTGACCAATTAGAAAAGGCTACTGGTCAGCAATTCCTTTCTTCTGATGCCTTTACAGACATTAGAATGGTTGCGTTCAACAAAGAAAGCAACTTTGCAATTATTGTAAAATTCTTTAATATGATTGGTTTATATATTTAGATCCAGTGAGGAATTAAATGCAAGATCAATCATATTAAAAAATTTTTCATAACAGTTGCAATATTAAAACTTTTTTGTAACATTATCATCAACGTTTAAACGTTTTATATAATTATTTTAATGTTTAATAAAATTATTTTCAGATCTGCATTTATAGCTAAATTTTTAGCTTATAAAAACTTTAAAAACTGTTCTTTTTAGTATATATAAAGATATTTTATCACATACTTGGATTTATAATGAAACTATCTATAATCGAATTATCAGTGGATAATCTGATATCAGTTCTAAGCATTAGTAATCACTGAATGAAAATGGAATCCCTATCTAATTAATCTTATATAACTCTAATTAACCTTACTTTAGTACATATAAATTTACTTTAGTAATATAAATTCAATGTATATGATATTGGAAGATTGGAACTGATATGCAAATAACAATATTTTAATTATATAATATCCACACTTCCTTTCTTTTTCAGTTGAATTTCACTTTTATCCAGTGCCAAGTATATGCCACTAGATAAATCAATTATCCACTGATTCAGATTTAGAGAGAAAAAAAATATCCAAAAGATATCCACGTTGAAGCAGCCCGATGACTCGTCGACAGTCACGATAAAAATTCTCCCATTGCCAATCGGAGTCGACAGAGAGTTCGCCGATGTGACTGACCTTCGCAAATCCCGTCGCTGAAAATGCGACCGCCGTCGCGTTTTCGTCGCCGTTGCATGACGAAGGTATGCGAAATACATATCGACCCGTGTTAATACGTGCGTCAGTGTGGCGCGATTCAGCTGGTGAATATATAGAGACTGTCGTCGACCGCTTTATTTTTACGCGCGTGCTAAAGACGCTCTATCAGTTCGTCCGCCTTGCTTCGAATTCGCCGCGTACGACGGACGAGTGTGACGTCTCAATTAACATTCTTCGTTGTCCTCCACTCTCTTTCTGTATCCCCTCTTTCTCTCTTTATCTCCGTGGTTCTGAATTCCTTTTCGACAAGGGGACCACGGAATTCGAGGCGAGTTTCGAATGAAGACCCGAGAGATCTCTTCTCGAGAATGGCGCTCTATTTGTAGAACAGGGAACAAAGGGAGTAAAAGCAAGAAAAAATAAAAAGATATAGAGAAAAATAGGTAAAGATATAAAGATGAAAAAGGAAGGAAAAGCGAAGAATAGAAGAGCCATCACTCTGAAATTCTTGTATCCGAACTCGCAGTCTCTTGTGTTCTCGGTTGCACCATAATAATCAACGTTATGAAAGTATTATTCACGCATGTTATAAGAACAAAGAAACAAAGAAAGCTTCGTTTGAGAACTAGAGACCTTATCATTGAAAAATTTTAATAAATATTTCTAACTACAATTACATTAATATTATTAATGCAATTATTTTATAATGTAATTATTAATATAATTATATTATTAATATCTTAGAACATGTGAATACACAACTAATTAGGAATTTTTCTTATCAGTTGTGTAATTACATGTTGTTGTAATTACATTACATGTTATTATAATTGTTACTGCTAAATAATAATAACAATAGTTCTATCAACAAATATGTATAGCTGGCAACCAAAACTGACTATGTAATGAAAGTTATTATTACCATAAAAACAACTATAAATAATATATTACTATAAATAATATATAAGTTAAATATTTTTGAGACCATATCACAGTTAAATCTAGTAAATCTAGAGTATCAAATTTAATCTAATTTAAGCGTTTTTCACTGGCAGAACTCGTACACATTAAATCTGAATGTAAAAGTGAGATATTTCAATTAATAAAATACCCAATGTATATTTTATCAAATAGCAGAATAAAATGCATTTAGCGATTTAATTCGTTTCTATATTTTTATTAAACATACATTTATACGTCGATTTGTGTACAACGGCTTTAAAGCGCACTGACAATGAATACGCACAAGCTCTATCAGTGAAAAACGCTATATCATCACTGCTCCTATTAAATATATTGTTAATTTATACTAAAACGATAATTAAATTTAACACTGTAAATTTAATAGCACATGATTGTTCCAAAAAATATTTAACTAAATTGCGTCATAAGATCTCTAGTTCGAACGAAATAATGATCAGACATGATATCAGCGCTTCAGTAACGGCGGAGCATGAACCGCACGATTATTTCACAAATAAATAACAAAGGCAGGTGTAAACGAGGTGTCTTCGAAAGCACGATGGGGAGGGAGTCGGAGGGACAGAGAGAAAGAGAGCGCGAAAGAGAGAGGGAGGGAAAACAAAAGGAGTAGCGAACGTGAGCGAGCGAGCGAGCGGGACGACACGCTCGCTCACGCTCGTCCACGCACGAACGAACGCATACGCGCAAGCGCCTACGAGTCAGCTGGTTAAAAACAGCTGTGGCCGAAACGTCGACAAAGCGGATGATTTCGAGACGGGTTAAATGTCCGAGATAATCCGTGCGATAATAAATGTACGCGGGCGAGTTTTTTCTTTCTCAACGTCTAATTTGCTACTCTCGCGAGTTCTCGCCAGCAATCGCCGGTAATAAATGCCGATTATCACGGTGATTATTGTTCTCGATAAGCGAGCCAGCGATTCGCTACATGCACGCATACATTTATAACGTTGGGTACAGAGCGCTGAAAAAAAAACTGGATGCACGAGCTTGGGAATTGATAGTTAAAAGACGAGAGATCAGACAAGAGTTTTTTTTTTAATTTCAATAAAAGTTTAATAGTCTATAAAGAAAAATAATGGAAAAAGGTTTTTATCCTTAATGAAATTGCTTTTCTTTATAGATGTCCTTGGTTGAATTCTTAAATTTTCATGAAATTTTAATGGTCTATAAAAAATGAAATGAAAACGTTTGATTTTTAATGAAATCATTATTCTTTATAGGTTTTAAGTTGAATCTTTACTTTCTATGCAACTTTAATCTACAAAAAACGATCTATGTTTAATGGAAATATTTCAATCTTTTTAATGAAATCATTATTCTTCAATATTCATTCAGTTTTTCCGCCGATACAGATTTACTTATCATCTGTTTAATTTAAAAAAGAAACAGGGGGAAAATTTTCCACAAATATAAGACCCCTGAAAGACTTTTAGATTATCATTTAAACAAAAACAACTAACGAATTCTTATCTCTTTCTGTTTACACCAACTAAACGTTAATGGAAAGGAATTTAAACGCGACGGTCGATCGTGCCTACATTGGGTGTCAAAATTAGAAAACTAGAAATTAAAATTACGAAACTAGATAATTACTGCACACTCCAAGAAAGAAATATAGATTTTTCACGTATCAGATCAACGCAAAAGGTTCGTTTCACATTTGTGAAACGAAACATTCGGAAACAAAGCATCAACACAGAATCAAGGTAAATTATCTATGTGGCATGCTCCTTTTCTCATTCGGAAAGAAATGTTTTCAATCTTCTCTTCACAAAGGGAACTCCAATTCTCTATCACCATTCAATAAAACAGAACTCGGTGGAAAGATGCCAAACCTTTTGCGTCGACTCAATAGACCAAAAGGATCCCATCGCGAGCGAGAAGTCTACTCTCGCGTAGCTTTTCAGCACCCTGTATAAAACACACGCACGAAGGCAGGCAGGCAGGCAGGCAGGCAGGCAGGCAGGCAGACACACACATACATACACGCACAAAGAGACGCGCGTGCAAAGAAGAGGCGCATTCGCGACTCGCTCTCACGTGTACGCCGCCACACAACATAGGTATAGAATCGCACGAGGTACTTATCGGACGCAGCATAGAGGAAGGGGGGAAGTGGGGGCCTTTCATAAAGCAGCTCTCCAAGGATACAGTTTGATAACGTCCGTGTCCATGCGTCGCTTGCCGGCGCTGGGGGACGACATATTTATCGGTGCTGCTCGCTCGTCGGCGGTGCTGAGTTCGGCAGGGGCCCTTCCTCGCCCCGCGGCGCTCCTGGTAGCGTCCTCCACCACTACCTCTCCTTCCGCCGCCTCCTACCGCTGCGCGTGGATCAGCTGAGCCCGACAGGCACTCCGTCGTGCCCCGGGAGGATCCTCTGGACAAACGCCTCGTCAATTATCCTTCTTCAGCGAAGGAACAATTATCCTTCTTCAACGGTCAACTCCTGCGGCCCTGTACTTCGGCACTCCGGTGACGCGCACTTCTGTCTCCAACGTTAATGTAAACCGAGCTTATATTCAGCGCACTGAACGACCGAGAGACAGAAAAAGAGAAACAGAGAAAGAGAGAGAGAGCGTTAGTAGCGAAGAAGGGAGCGCACGGATATACGAAAGGGGAGGAGAGAGAAAGAGAGAGAGAGAGAGAGAGAGA
>Ga0157363_1007320_pt1 | contig 10451 bp, 6 predicted proteins | sample AttsexASBM1_FD_111477 | JGI IMG/M metagenome (GOLD analysis project Ga0157363, IMG submission 111477) | Fungus gardens microbial communities from leaf cutter ant in Ribeirão Preto, State of São Paulo, Brazil - Atta sexdens ASBM1 | ecosystem: Host-associated > Fungi > Mycelium > Unclassified ...
ACCAACAGTCCGCCGCCCACGCTCCTGTAGTCAACACAATACTGGAGCATTGGTTATCTGTCCGTTCAACGCGTTGTTCTCGCGACATTTGCTCGGCCATTCCGGCGACCGAGATCTTGTCGTGTTTGGTATATAAGCGAAATTCAATTTCATTGCTTTATCTGGCTTTTATGACGTGTCCATCAGGAACCCGAAATCCTTTTTTAGGTTTGTAGAGGTTATATCTTTTTCAATGTCTTTGTCACACAGTGACTTTTCCTGGATGCAATATATGATCTTATATTTCATTATCTTATATTTCATTATCTTTTCGTTATAAATTGAATCGTACTGTGCATCAATTATTTTATCTACAAAATAATAATTCGCAAAGCTTAAATATATCGATAATAATTATTTAATAATTATTATTTAATAATTTATATAAATGTATTATAAAATACATTTATATAATAACAAACAAAAATACCATAGGTCATTATAGGTGATCCACGCGGTCATTCCAGTGATGATGCATCACTGAAAATTGATTCGGCGTGGAATGTATGAATAAAAGCCTATAATCCTTATATTATATAAATGTATTTTATAATAATTAAAAAAATTACGAAAATTATTATTGTAAAGAGGAAGACTAATATATTAATATTAATATGCATCATATATCATAATTAGATATTCATGTATGAAAAATTATTTTATAATTATGTCTCTTTTTATAAATATCAAATGGTCTGAATGAAAAGTCTAACATCACGAGTTCAGCAATGATCTACGTGACACGAAACATGTTGAAAATGATCTATATAATAATTAAAAAATATAAAACTCTTAGAAATATTTTACAATATGATAAGCAATCAGGAAGATAATGAGAGATATTTAAAAAAATTCAATTTTACAATAAACATTTTTTTGTAATTATTAATAAAACATGAACAATATTATATCATTCTATTATATCATTTGAAAATAATATTTGATGGATAATATATCATATAAGAACATCACAAAAATTATAAAATAAAAAGATCAAATTTACAAGATCACATTTTATTTTTCAATTCTTATTTTTCTGAATGTATTTTATGAATAAAATATTTGGATTTTTTGAAATAAAAGAATCATGAAATTTTTCATATGTTAATTGAAAATTTTATTTCACACTTATGGCTTTCATTTTTATTAACAATTGGGTTTTTCAGGAGCTCGTATTTGATTAAAAAAAAAATTTGTATATTGATAATCTTTTAAAGAAAGAGGAACAATTTTCATAATTATATCTTTAATTTGGGATAAAATTTGGGTTGTAAAGTGTATGAATTATAAAGACGAAGATTAAAATTTAGGACGGTTGATAACTTTATTCTACGAATAATAATTTTCAAAAATTGATATAATTGCGTCAATCAATTACATGTTGCACTTTTGATCGACATGATGATTTTTAATATTCGAAGGGAGAATCGCAGGAGAAATGACAGATCGGAAATGCATGGAAGCATACTTAGGGCAGTATAAATAGCGATCGGATGCGGGTGCGGCGTTTCGCGCGGTTGGAATACAAGGAGCGTCGGCGCGGCGCGGCAACAGAATCATGCCGCCCTCAGCGATGGAAAACAAAACGTTTGCACGTCTGGAGGGATTTTGGTCGTGGTGGGTGCGATGCGCACGTAAGGAAGTCACAACGGAGAGTCTCCGGCTGTGACAGGGGGTGCGACGCGTGCGTGAATTTTGGGGAAGAGACGAGGGAGAGCACCGGTAGATTATGTCGCCCACGTGCCAAGGGAAAGCAGCTGCTTATCTGCTCTCCCCTTACACTCCTCTGCTGAGATCAATCACTCCAGGACGCAGCGTATCGTTCGAGAATCTTCAGGACAAGGAACTACCGACTTTGAGCCCATCTATTAGGCGCCATAACACGCTTCGGGCAATCATTGGCAATCATCGCTGATTGAACGCGATCATCTGGCTCTCGGTATTTGGGGATTGGCGCCGTTGAAAAAGTCGCTCCTTCGATATTCGATCGGATAAAGTGGCAATTCAACGGCACGACAGATGCAACGATCGCTAATAGAAATGGTCCTGAATTGAATGAGAATACTTCTCGTATTAAAACTGGATTAACACTGTTTAAATTAAGGGAGTCAGCACGTTGCGAGAAACCATAGTTTTGCGATTAAATCGAGTTATGGAAATATAACTCACGTAGTGGAGTTAGATAATTAGCGCTTGAATGCGAAAAAAAAACCATTAATGTGCAAAAGTAATTAACTCTTAACTCAACACAATATCTCTTCGTTAAAAGAACCATTCTGTACAAATACCTGTGCATGTTTGCACCACTGATTTAAACGCAAGTTTAACGTGTACGTCTCAATCGTATCGAACAGTGCTTGCAGATTCGTGTATAGCAAGTCTTTCGAACGAGTGCGTGGAAGTCCGTGCGTTCAAAGAATTAATTACACTTACGAAGAAGGGTGGATTGTGAAAGAAGAGATAATGCATTATGGCGAGAAGATAAATAGGCCGAGGAATCCACTTCGATCTCATTAACTGCAATGTTGCAATCTGACGTATTTAACGTTGCCGTAATGCCGGCTTAAAATTGAAAAATTTAAACAAAATCTTTAAATTAATTTAATTTTAAATAATAAAAAATGGTAATCATATACTGAGAAAAAGTGTCTGATTAGATTAACTGAAATTTTAGTTAATTGAAAATAAACGAATCAGAATTTTTTCGTTAAATCTATTAGAATCCTAATGATAATCGGACTTTATTGATATAATCAGAATTTTCTGATTTATCCATTTTTTTATTTTTTTTCAATGTAAAAAAAATAAAATTGTTTAATGTATAATTGCAAGATTTATAAATTTACATATTTTTGAGTAACAAAAAATATAAACACGTTCTAGATTTACTTAAATAGAAAGGTGTGATGAAAATTCTCACGTGAAGTATGCTCACGATTGAAATGCAGGTCGGATTAGTGCATCCTGAAAAGAACCCGCATGAAAGGTGGATTACATGGGTTAAGACGGATCGGGAACGTAGCGTGCAATTCGTAGACGCTTCTCCTTGCTTAAATACGATGCCCGCAAATGGTATAACAGTATTGCCATAAAGTTGTGTAAAAGTAGAATAGATAGAACATGAAAGAAGAAAAGAGACGAGGGCATGAGGCCGAGGGTGGAAGAAAGAAAGCGAGAGGAAGATAGGTGGCGCGTGCCCGACACCCTACTTCAGTTTCAGGGGCGTAACACCCATAAATAAATAGAGCTTCCGTTTTCAGTTCCATTCCATGCTGCCCTCCAGACACGCTCACCGACACGGATATTAATGTGAGCATATGCATTTGTGGAGTGAGAAAGAGATGGAGAGAGCGAGAGAGAAAGCAAAGAGAGAGAGAGAGAGAGAGAGAGAGAGAGAGACTCTCGCCACACACGTACACGATATGTACAGTTCTGATCGTTTCGTATTTTTAGGTTGTTGGTAGTGCGTGGAACTTTTACATATTTCAGGAAAAAGCGGCTTTTCCGACAGACACGCCTCTTGTCTATGGGGTTCTATCAATAGCAAACGCGGAAACTTGCTCGTCCTTCGTTATGAAGCCTCTCCAAATCTGTGAAATCTCTTTCCGGTTTGACAAAATCTCTAAATATCGAGACGCCCTCAGTTAGTCAAGACTATCTACGTGAAGAAGTACAAAGGATCTCTCTTTCTCTTCCAAAATCTCCGATATTATCTTTAACTTTCAATCGTGGATGTGGAGCCTCTGATAATCCTCCTACTTATTTTATAATTTTGATCAATTATATTCTTTTATTCTAGAAAGACAAACACAATTTGATTCCAAGCACATTTAATGTTAAAAAATGCAAGACAATACAGCAGTATTGTATTTATAATAGAAAGTATGTACGTATCTATGTATTTACAATAAAAAGCAATTATTTTTTCTGCCTTTTTTTCATATATAAAAGTAATTGCGCATACAATATTGCCAATTATTGCTAATATATTGCTAATATTGTCTGTACTAGCAATACATATAGCAATACATACAGCAATACATTAGTAATGCTTGGCAATATTATGTGAGCGATAAGTGGCAATACATGAGGTGGTTGACCCTTCAAAAACTAAGTATCAAAAGCGATATATAAAGCATCGTAATCAATGAATATATAAGTATAAATAAGTATTAAATAAGAAGTTATTTAGACTACAACGTTATAATCTAAAGTATACGATACCATGACATATGTATCACGATTTTTAAGACATATATATATATATTATCTACATGAAATGTCAAACAAAGATCAGAAGTCAAATCATATCGTATCATGTTTGTAGATTTAAATTATGTTTGAAAAGAAAAAAGAAATAAATGCCAATAAAAACGCGAATCGTGTAGAAATTTTTTTTTACGAATATATAGGTAATTCGTCATTAAAAATAAATATCTCTCTACGATATTATAAATAAAATATCTATCTATAACAATGCTATATTTCTAATATCGAAAATGCTCATGCGTTATTTGTGAGATCGTGTTTTGTAGTTTATATAAAGATAGGTTTGATTTGTGTCTCAGGTACTATAACCAGTCCGCGATTACGAAGTGTTACAATATCGCTCAGAAGCCGACCCTTTGTTAGCCGCGCGCGTGAAAGCTGGTCTTTGATTTACTCGTGACGCCGAAGTTATATGGCGACAAGTATGAATGAGCCATTAAGGCCCGGAAATTTCGTAGTCTGTAAAGACTAGTGTATTCCGGTTATTTATCTAAATTGCACAGCGACTCGTTAGTTTCACGCGTATTACCATAAATGCGGTGACACATTTCATAGACCTGTGCGCGTCGGTCACTAAAAAGGAATAGATTCGTCGAGTGACTTAATCTTGTTGTATGTGAATGTACCCGTCGAGTGCTCCTCTGACGATTTTTCAAATAAATCCCTGACACACCGTGTATTTAATTCTGCCTATCTAAGTCGCGCGTGTGTGTACATCGCTCTCGAGAGTAACCCGATTTCCATTCAATGGAAAGATGGTGTAAAGATCTATTTGGATTCACCGCTGGAAAAATGGCGAATATAGTGCTGCCAGCACGATGTAATTGTGTTGTCGGTGCTCGATAAAAATGTTCTCACGGAAGTCACTAATCTTATTGATGCGCCATTGTAAATTCCTCGGGAGTTGTGAGAGAGATGCAAATTCGTTCAGTATATGTGTATCAGTATATGTGTATAAGTCTAAATATACTGGGAGAGAATATAGAATATTTATACCTAGATAGTCGTTATATTCGTATATATTTATATCACTGTCTGAGGCATTGATAGATCGACGATTGTACTTCAGGTCAAAAATAAATCCTAAACTTGTTACAAACTGAAATATAACGTGCACGCTAAATTATATACTTATAATAATTGTTAAATATTTTATAACCGTTATAGCGATAAAAATATTTTATTTACTTAAACAATTTTTATCATTCACTTACTATAACAGGATGCAATCAATTTACTGTATACTATAAAAGCTTACTATGTATCCTTGATAATGTTGTACTGATGAAGTTTAATGACTGCAATATAAAGAAAGAGCAAAGAAATGACTCTTTCAGGAGTTAAACATTGTCGCGATAATTTTATTCATTGTACTTAAAAATTATTAAAAATTTCGTTTTATTATTCATAAATTACGCGTAATGAAACTTTCAGTTGTAGGTTTTGTGACTTTGTATTTGACATACATTTATTGTCGCGCCTAATGATACTTTCAGTTTTATTACATGGTACTATCCGAGAACTTTCTAAGCAAATATACCTACGTAGGTTTTCCATGGAATAAAATGGTAAGCAATGCTAATAACTGCAATCGCAGAATAGCATTCGAGCTACCAATGATACAAGTACAGATACTATTGACTTTCACATTCAAAAATTACGCTTCCGTTTCAAAGATAGTGTTTTATGTATTTTCTTCATTAGAAAAACTTTTAATTTAAATAGTGATTGTGTATAGTTTTAATGCTAAAACTCATTATCTGGTAATTACAACTGTTAGCTTTCATTACACCACGCTATTTATCTCAGAATTTGCATTCATTCTTTCTCAGTGTATATATCTGCTTCTATATGTATATATTTGCTTTCCTCCGAAGCTTTTCCTCTGCAATACATGTTTTATGTCGCGTGGAGTGTAAAAAAATAACGCGCTTAACCAATTTCCCCTTGTATTGAAACCTCATTCGTAGGAATAGAAATTCATCTTATCGACAAAGCGTCGAGGCATGAACCTGCCGTATTCCTTCTTTTCTCTTTCCTCTGATTACACATATGCTCGCATTTTTTTTTAACCCTCGTTCCTCGACTCGTTCACACCACGCAGTATCCGCGGTGACAAAAGCGCAGCGATAGCGGACATAAACCGTTATGAACGTGGGCGTCAGACTAAATATACCAATGTAAATATTCACTCGTAGATTATAGGAGGGTATGGTGGGTATGTCGCATTCGGAGAAAATGCATTAAGCGAACGAGAAGAGCAAGTCTCGCTGTTACGCATCGCGACATTTCCAAAAGTATAAGTCTTGGCCGCATTACGGGCGAATGCAAAATTCAGCGACGGATAATTGGAAAGAAAGGACAAACATCGCGACCGAAAAACTTTCTGTCACAGCTTATTCTCGCATAATTTGCGATTAGCGCCACCATCTGAGACTGTCTCGTTGTTGTGACAATCGCCGTGAAGTTTACGATCGCAAAAGCTCAACGGTATTCAACGAATTCGCAAAATTATACGCTGATACTTATGACGAAAGGCAACAATAAAAATTGCAAGTAGCGATCATCGCGATTCTTTTTTCGGCGCTTGCGTAAATGCCTCAATCAAATGCGATGGTATTTTCTCTCTCGAATCTCGTACGCAGCGTGATATGTATTTATCGAAGCGTAAAAAATCGCTCTTTGCCATCTTATAGGAGGATGTCTATTGACTATTTTTTGTTTGTTTTTTTAGAGAAATAAGTTTACTCGACCGTGAATTTAGTGCGCGCCATGGATATCGAAAAATAGGTTTAACGCACGATTTGTGATTGACGCCTCGTTGCGTTCGTTATTGTTACGACGTACGCCGAGATATTTTACGATCGCGTATTCTGCATTTCACCCGAATAAATATTCTCTGATGCAGGAGGAAATGCAAAAAGGAAAATAACGTAAAATTACGGAAGCATTTAAAATAAAAGATAGAACAAATAGACAAGCCCGTGCTTTTACGATATCTTTATACGTGCGATCGTATTTAGGTTATAATCATAACTTATATTTTTTTAATTTCATTAAAAATGTAATTATGTTATGAATATTTTAATCCTGAGTCCACATTCTAGATCTTTTGGTACAAAATTTCATTCTTAAACTCTGAAATAAAAAAGGTGAAAGGTTCCTCTTCTAAAATATTTTGCTAAAAAAATTATTTGTAATATATTGTAAGAAGAAATGTTGAAAAATTAGAATTTTCCATTTTTTGAAAGATTAGACCAGTAAAAAGAACTTGGATTGAACGGAACAAAAATATGATTGTAAACGGAGGATTAATAAAAGATAAATTACCAATTGATACATTCGATTTTACTTGAAAGAGCTTTTATCATGACTTGTTTTAATTGTCTGTTTGAAGATGAAGCTGAATACGAAGAATTTTATGTTAACATCCTGATGCCAGATGACGAAATTTCTTATGGGAACAGTGAACATTTTGTGAAGTACAGTATAAACTGAAATAAGTTGAAATTATATCTCAAATTTAAAATTATACGTTTAAGTTTATTCAACTAATTTTAATATGCAGTAAATAATAAAATAAATTAGTTTGAAATATAAAACGAGAGCTTACTTTGCAATTTTTGCAGAATGCACATATAAAATCGCGATAAAAGTAATTAAATTATCTCTCAATAAAATTCTAATTTACCTATATCTAATAACGATGTTGGACGATCGTAATTTCTTTATTCTCTACTGCTGACTAAAGAAATAGATTTGATTTCTATTGAAAATTTCTTTAAAGATATATAAAGAGTGCCTAATTCTGGCTTGTTTTATAAAATATCATAACCAAGATAGATAACCGATATAATGACCTCTGGCTTGTCTTCTATATTTACTTATCACACTACTCTCATGACTGACATGTTTGTCGGTATAATTTTATGATTGCAGCGTAAGTTTGTTGCGAAGAAGTTTATCATGCGATTGATGAATATCTCGTAACGGTTATGTCCGCCGGCATGTCGAAATATATTTTTTATATTTCTCGTGACAGTAATTGATAATCAAGAAATTAACAAATCATGTATACTTATAGAAAGTTTCTTTACGAACTTACATTATTGTTATATATAATCAGATCAAATCCTACTCGAATTAATATTTCTTAAACGCTTGCTTAAGCTATACACAGTTATATTGATTTCATTGTTTTCAAGTACATGTCATAAAATAAAAAACCAAGTTCTATCATGAATATTTAAAAAATAAGAAAAATAGATAGACATAGACATAGACATTGGTACGATATTTAACATTATGAATCATATTATTGAATTAAATTTTTTTAATGTTTGTGCATTTCATCTTCATTTACATTAATATTTATTGTAATATTTAAAATGATATCATTTGATGTACATAACGATGTGTAGAAATTTGGTCGGCCCGATTAATTTCTCCGTCGCGACAAACTTTAGCACCCCGACACCAGATGACGAAATTCTCTCGTGCGTAGCACGTGCGGTTAAAACGAAGTCACAAAACAAACCCAGAAGTCGTGCAGGACCGTCTGGAGGCAGCAGGCCTCCTCGTTTATCGGCGTGCTACTCGACGACGGAAGGACGTCCGCATTACGAGTAAATATTTGAAGATCTTGACTCGTAACGTCGGAGATCCTCTCCTCATAAAAACCGCGGGATGTAGGATCAACGTGTGCGTTCCACAGCGGTCTCTGCCAAATTGCGAGCATGTCTATTCTCGCTGCAAGAAAGTCGGATGTACTTTGTGACGTATTGTCTTGCTCCCTTGCTACTCAACACAGACAGCATCACATCCGCCATTTACTTTATTATTAAAATATCATGTTCCAGAGAAAGACAAATATAGGAAGATACATATAACAGTATCTGTCTATTATATAACAGCTATAAAAATTGATCAAAGATTATATTGGCACTGAAGTTAAAGAGAACTTTATAAAATGCGTGCTTGCATACAGATTACATATAACATTGGTATCATTATAGTCGGTATATTTTAATCAAAAATTTTTGTTCGGTAAATTTCAATTAAATTTTTGATGCTATAACAAGATTTTGATTCATAGAACAAAATACTTTTCCTAGTGTAGCTTTACAATCTGGATCTTTTTTTTAACACACACAAGTGAAGTTTTTTAAATTTCTCCAAAATAAAAGAACGCAGTCCGCACGCGAGTCTCTCTTCTAAAATACCTTATTAAAAAATTATAATATTTGATAATGTGATAGAAATGTTAAAACGTAACCTTGAACTCTCTTTTCCACATTTTCTTTGAAAGTCTAAAACAGTAAAAAAACTGAGTTGCAGAAAGGGAGTAAAAATATAATTGCAGATGGAGGATTAGTAATCTTTTTTTACAGTTTAATAATTTGTTAACTATTATAGTATATATATATATATACTGTGAAAATTTAGAGAGAACATAAATTAAGATCGCCAGTTGCGAATATAATCTGTATAGAGTATACAGAAAAAGCTATTTACCGATATGACGCGTGAGAGATTTTCAACGGGCCGTGAAAGAGTTGAGGCGATAGATAATATTTGACACAGCAAGACCATCCTAAGTTATGACCGATACGGAAAATAAGGTCTCGATCCCAGGGGAGCTGCGCGGTAACGTATCGCCGACTTCTCGGAATCTCGCGAGGCATTATGTTATATGGGTATAAATAACCGAACAGGAGCAATAATACGTAATAATATATCAGTCCGGATTTTAGTGCTGTAGCTAGGTCGGTCGGCCCAGCGGTCGTAATTCATCGCGCAACCCGACTCACCCTATATCTATATATATAAATGTACGTATAACTTGGTGTATATCGACGACGACGACCAAGAGTTTACGTGAGTTTTACGAAAAGAGACCTTCGATCGAAGTTCGCGATAAAAATTGAAAAAGTTGATCGATACTTTCTTCTTTGTCATGAGTTTGAAAGTATTGCAAATGGATGAGATTACCATAAATCATAGAATTTCACCTGATCATTTTTACCCTTAGTATACATACGATTGAGTCATTCGTGTTCTGTCATTCTATTTCTTTTCTTTGGAAAACTAGTTGAATCAAGTAGTTATTTATAACATTTATATACAATTTTTTAAATACCTTA
>Ga0157363_1007321_pt1 | contig 10451 bp, 11 predicted proteins | sample AttsexASBM1_FD_111477 | JGI IMG/M metagenome (GOLD analysis project Ga0157363, IMG submission 111477) | Fungus gardens microbial communities from leaf cutter ant in Ribeirão Preto, State of São Paulo, Brazil - Atta sexdens ASBM1 | ecosystem: Host-associated > Fungi > Mycelium > Unclassified ...
GGACACAGTCGGTGTATATTACATACATTGCATCGTATGTATGTACGTTAAACTTTCGTCAAAGATATATTTTTCAATTTTTTTAGGAAATACACATACATCATTACTTCTATGATATTATTGAGTTGTCCGGAAAGTTCGTGCCGATGTTGAAGGAAAATTGAAACGCAAAAGATTTAAATTTTAATATATATTTATTAAATTATATAGGTTAATCGGCACGAACTTTCTAGACAACCCAATACCCTATAAATTCCGAGTATTTCAATTCTAATTTTCTTCCCATTCGCGCAGAGTGAACAAAGTTCCGTATTGGTGCTGCCATTGTGAGGACATAAGTCATGTTCACCAATCACGCGGAATCCCGAATGTCCAGACTCTCTTCTTCTAGGGATAGAATACAAAATAATGAAAGACGATCGAAATATCAATCATGAGGTTTTTTATTGCTACACTTGGAACCAGTGCAATAAGTTAAAGTAAAACAAATGTATATTTGTTTCAACTTATTGCACTGTGTGTACCAATTCAGAAAGCAACAATAAAAAACAAACTTATCGTATCAATCATGAAATTTTTTTCCTAGGATGAAAAGTGAAAAGTGAAAAATTTCTCCATTAACTTCAAAAAATTTTCACTTTTCACTTACCATCCTAAGGAGTCATAAAGTTTCATGATTGAGAGGCTCCGCATAATAAAAGGAACAGGGAAGTGAGTATAAGAAATTTCAACCTATTAGAAATCATTGTGGAATATACAGTTTCTAACTAGGTTGAAATTGTTATTCTCTGTTCTTTGTTCTCTATTCCTTTTATTGTGCGGAGCTCCTGAGAATTTCAACCTATTAGAAACTATGTATTCCACAATGCATGATTTCTGATAGGTTGAAATTCTTATTCTCTGTTCTCTGTTCCCTATTCCTTTTATTGTGCGGAGACCCTTGTATTCATAGTCAGGCCTTATATTTAAAACTTCCTTAAATTTATCTTTAGATATTCTACGAATTATTTCGTTGGCTGCTGAGCATCTAAAGATAAATTTAAGGAAGCCTTAAGTATAAAGTCTGAATACGGGCATTATTCTCTGTTCTCTATTCCCTGTTCCTTTTATTGTGGAACCCCTGATATCCTAGTGTCATGATGCCGACTGCCAAGTAGACCGCACCCCAAGACGGGCCAAGAAACCGCTCTCGTGCGCGCCAATTCGAAGGCGAAGCATAGAGTGCGACACTGTGTCACGCGGCGTGTTGTCGCGTGTTGCCACATCACCATCGCGCCCAAGCGCATTTCGTAGCGTGCCTCCTGTGGTGTGTAGATCGCGCTCGCGCCGATCGCAGGCCACTCGTAAGGTCATAACAGCCACGATTATACGTGAAGAGGAAACGTGAGATTCCTGCGAGACCTGGGCTGCCTGTCTCTGCCTCGCATATATCAGCCAACATGACAACTCGTCATTCCTGAGTTCGCAGTCTTCACAAGAGAGAGAGAGAGAGAGAGAGAGAGAGAAAGAGAGAGAGTGAAAAAGACTGTCCTTTCTTTTTTTTCTCCCAAACGCCACGAGGAACGATAAATTGCGGAGTCACGAGCACAGCTGCTATCGAACCTTTGACCTAAGAGAGCACACGTGCTGATCTGGAACGAGCGCACCGTCGTCGATCGCACTGATCTTCTCATTCGAGGGCCATCGCGCGGCATCATGAGTGCACCTCAGGCACCAGTGAAACTGCGCAACGGGGTGGTGAAGCAGGTGAGGAACTGAACGCCACCGAACTTTTCTCGTGGCTCTCGCTATTTGTGCCGACTAAACTATTGAGTGTTGATCTCCTGCCCGCTCATCCAGTTGGCAGGAACCGCACCGTAGAACATATGGTTGCAATCTGGAGCATATTATTGCAGCAGCCTGCCGTGTGATGCTTCTTAAAATTCTTTAGATATGCACCACGTTAATGAGAACGTTTTCACTGCCCTCTTTCTTTTTAATTTATTCGTCGTTGAACGACGAGAGTTTGTTGCTGGAAAGTTCTATGAAAGATATTAGTAATTGCGTAACTAGTACTCACTCCAAAATATGATATGGTGTTGGATATTTTAGGATACTTAAAGTTTTCTCACGCTGCAAAATTTTATTCTAAGAATAACATCGAATATTTGTTACATTTATGTTTTCACTTTGCATTTATATTTTTATTATCCCTTTATTTTTTAATTTATTTCTTGTTGAATGTCATGATTTAAGACATTTTTGGAAAGATATTAGCAACTGCGGAATTTTAATCCAAAATATAATATGGTTATTGTGTATAATTGGATATTGTGGAATACTTTAAAATTTTTCACACTGTAAAATTTTTATTCTAAAGATAATATCAGATATTCGTCATATTAATGAAAATATTTTCATTATTCTCTTGCTTTTTGATTTATTTCTAGTTAAGAGTAAGATTATGATTCAGGAAGTTCTATGAAAGATTAGCAGTTCAATTAGTGTTCTAATTAATATGAGATACATGGTGGTGGATATTTTAGGACTTTGCTTTCTTATGTTGCAACATTTTAATTCTAAAGGTGACAAATATTCATATTAATGAGAATGTCTTTATCGCCTCCTTGCTTTTTAATTTATTTCTCATTGAGAGTGTTAAGATTCAAAAAGTTATATAAAAGGTTATATATGAAAGTTATATATGAAAGGTACTAATAATTGCGTATTTAGTATTCTAATTTGAAATATAATGTCGTGCTGGATATTTTGAGATACTTTGAACTTTCTCATACTTTCTCTATAAAATTTTAAAGATACAATTTCTAAAAGTCAGATATTCTTTATGTTAATGTTTTTTTGCTTTTTAATTTTATTCCTTGTTGACAGGAGTTTGTTGCAATTCAGAAAAGACATCATTTTTATAAAAATTGCATAAGAAATTCTATGAAAGCTATTAGCAATTTTATAATAAGTATTACAATATGTGTAAAATCTAAAATATAATGTGATACTCTGAATATTTAGGAATACTTTAAGCTTTCTCACACTGCAAAATTTTAATTCTAAAGGTGACATCGGGAGATACCGTTGTCATCCGCGGACAACCTATGGGCGGTCCTCCACCAGAAATGACAATCACTTTGTGCAACATTACTGCTCCAAAATTGGAACGTTGGAAAGGAAATGATAGGTACGTAAAATGCACATTCATATACCTTGATTATTTTCCAATTTTTGGACTAAGCAGAGATTTATATAAATTTATTGACAATAATTTAATTATATAAAATTAAAACAATTTACGTATTTGTAGCACGGATGAAACCAAAGATGAGCCGTATGCTTGGGAAGCAAGAGAGTTCCTACGTCGAAAGTTGATTGGCCAAGATGTTACTTTTGCAACCGAAAAGTCGGTCAACACTGCTAGAACATATGGAACTGTCTGGTTAGGGAAAGGTATTTATTTGTGATACACCATACACTTACTAGAACTTGGAAAATCAGCTGCGTTCAACAGAAAAAGCAGATTTACAACTGTTATAAATTTTTTTAGTTATAGTATATGAATAGTTTATTTATTTAGATCCTGTGAAGAATTAAGGGCAAAAATCAAAAATTTTTATAACAGTGCTTTTTCTGCTAAATGCAGTCAATGGCCGTGAAGTTTTTCTTTGCTGAGATAGATAACTATTCCTCTAAATTTAAAAATATAATCCAGTCAGTGCAAAGAAAAACTTTTAACAGTTGCAAAGTAAACACGGCTGCTGAACACAGTAATGATTAAATTTTTGCATCTAATCACAATTATTATACAGACAGGAATGGTGAGAACGTAATTGATACTTTGGTGTCTGAGGGTTTGGTGACCGTTAAGAAAGACAATCGCAATCCTACAGCTGAACAACAACGATTGATCGAGCTGGAGAATATAGCGAAAGTTGCAAAGAAAGGAAAATGGTCGGATTCACCAACTTCCGAACATATACGGGACATCAAGTGGACTGTTGACGATCCTCGGAAATTGGTCGAAAAATTTGCTAAAAAACCAATTAAGGCAGTGATTGAATTCGTCTTCGACGGCTCTACCGTGAAGGCTTTCCTCTTGCCTGATTTTTACAATATAACGCTGATGATCTCGGGTGTTCGCTGTCCTGGCTGGCCGAATGGTCGTCGCGAGAATTCTGTGGGCGATCCTTATGCAGACGAAGCTAGATACTTTGTGGAATCGCGGCTCTTACATAGGGACGTCGAAATAGTGCTGGAGTCGGTCAACAATAACAACTTCATTGGTAGCGTCATTCATCCTAAGGGTAAGTTTATTAAAATCTGACATTTTATCACTATAAATACCAAGAAGTCATTATTGACTGTTTCTATTTTTTTAGATAAATATTATATTTTCATGTAAAAGATAAGATTCTGAAATTTTTTACTTTTAATAAATATTATGTCCTTTATACTGATGAAATATTAATTAATTTTCATGTTTTTTTAAATTTTATAATTTATGTTAAATTATGTATAATAAATATTCCAAATAATTGAATTTAATTATGATCAATGATTGTTTTTATTTATATTATAGTTTTTATTTATTTATAGGAAACATCGCTGAAATTCTGCTAAGCGAGGGTTTCGCGAAATGCCAGGATTGGTCAATCAGCAACAGTAGATCCGGTGCGGAAAAGTTGTATCTCGCTGAGAAAGCTGCGAAGGAGGCACGTTTGCGACTGTGGAAAGATTACAAACCATCCGGGCCACAGATCGAGTTTACTGGCACTGTTGTGGAAATTGTTAATGCAGATGCGCTCATTGTCCGAACTCAGAATGGGGAAAACAAGAAAGTATTTTTGGGTAGTATTCGACCACCCACTCGTGAAAAGAAGAATGAAGACAGCAATAACACTACTCGATCGAAAGATTTCAGACCTCTTTATGATATACCGTGGATGTTGGAAGCGCGAGAATTTTTACGCGAAAAATTCATCAGGAAAAATGTAAAAGTGGTAGTCGATTATACGCATTATTACCCAGCTAGGGATAATTTCCCAGAGAAGTTATGTTGCACCGTAACTTGCGGCAAAACGTAAGTATAAATTAATTTCTGAAATAGCGAATTCGATTATCTGCAGTACATAATTAAATTAGTATATTAAAACCGTATAAATATTTTATATTGTTAATATTATTAACTACTCTCATATATTTACTTTGTTCTTTTAATTTCTTCTTTTTTTCTCTAATGTGAAGAAGTTCAGTGCAAGAAACTTACAATCACGTTATTTAACAGTGCAAGAACCTTACAATCACGTTATTTAACAGAATATACATGTATTATTCCATTATCGAGTTGATTATATTATATAAAGTTGATTATGTTATAAAGTATTTAAATTCCATTGCATTTAGTTTTATATAAATCTTTGATGAAATCCTTGATGAGACGTGTAGTGTGATTAAGTTCACCATAAAATTTCGCCTTCTAATGATTTACAAAAAAAATTATTAATTTAATAATTATTTACAATTTTTTAATAGTTGATAATTCCTATCTTATTTTGCCATCAACAGAAACATTGCAGAAGCGCTAGTCGGTCGAGGTCTCGCACGAGTGATTAAGTACAGACAGAATGACGATCAGCGTTCCTCTCAGTACAATCTCCTGCAAGTGGCTGAAAGCAAGGCAGAAAAATCGCAACACGGACTGCACGCGAAAAAAGACATTCCAGTTCACAGAATAGTGGATCTCTCGAACGATCCCCCGAAAGCAAAAGCGTTCTTGACTTCACTCAAACGAGCGCAGGGAATTAGAGCAGTCGTCGAGTTTGTGACGAGTGGCTCGCGGCTGAAACTCTATCTTCCCAAGGAAGACTACATTATTACGTTTGTGTTGGCTGGAATAAGAACTCCACGTTGTCAGAGAACATTGCCCGGCGGTGGTGTAATAAAAGCCGACGAATACGGTGAAAAAGCTCTCGCCTTCACTAAAGAGCACTGTTTCCAACGAGACGTGGAGATTAAGATCGAGAACACGGAAACAAAGTTAAGCGGTTTCATTGGTTGGTTAACGGTGAACGATGTCAATATGTCTGTTGCTTTGGTCGAAGAAGGTCTGGCTGAGGTTGTAAATTTCCCGGACTCTGGAGAACTCACCAAAACTCTCAAAGCTGCAGAGGAACGTGCAAAAGCAAAAAAGCTTAATGTAAGTAAAAGTGCTTAATTATTGGATAATGTCTTCATTAAAGAAAACTGAAATATAATTTGCGTTGTTTCTGTAGATCTGGAAGAATCGCGTGGAAGCGCCAGTAGAAACCGACAAGATTGTGGACGAAAAGGAGGGACAAGAGCGGAAAATCGATTACCAAAAGGTTGTGATTTCTGAAGTTACTGACGATCTTCATTTCTACGCCCAGTTCGTCGATCAGGGCAGCTTGTTGGAGAGTATGCTTCTACAATTACGTCAGGAATTAGCCGCCAACCCTCCACTTCCTGGCGCCTATAAACCGACTAGGGGAGATCTAGCGGTCGCGAAATTCAGCGGTGATGATCAATGGTACCGTGTGAAAACGGAAAAGGTTTCCGGTACCAATGTCAGTGTGTTCTATATCGATTATGGCAACAGGGAGACCCTTAATGTTACACGAGTTGCCGATCTACCTGCGCGTTTCGCGACTGATAAACCATACGCTCACGAATATGCACTTGCGTGTGTGACTCTTCCGAGTGACGTAAGTAACGAATTCTAATACAATTCATTTTCAGAAAATAAATGTATTAATGAAAAGATGCCTGTTGATAATATTTTTACAGACGGATGACAAGAGAGCAGCGGTAGATGCGTTTAAGGAAGATGTTTTGGATAAAATTCTTCTCCTAAATATCGAATACAAGCTAAGCAACAATGTAATTGCCGTGACGCTGATGCATCCCAGTACAAATGAAGATATCGGGAAGGGTCTTATTTCTGACGGATTCTTACACGTTCAAAAGCATCGAGATAGAAGACTTACTAAATTGGTTAATTAATTTCTGTTATATTAGTATCCATTATTGCGAAAAAATTTCTTATTGAAATATGAATTCCCGAATCCATTGTTATAACATTTTCATAATACTTCATTCTCTTTTACTCTCTCTCACAATCTTTAATATTCCAATCAACCTCAAAAAATTGAGGCATGAAAATCGTGGAATGAAAATCGAATTCATTATTTATCGATTATGAATCGAATAGTTTTATGCAAAGTCACTCGTAATCTTTATTGTGATAAAATTTATTATACTAAAAGAAAAAAAGAGAATTAAAAACAACTAAAAGATAATAAATAAAGATAAGTTTTATTTTAAAATGTAATAAAATAATTCCTTTTCTTTCTTTTACTTTACTGCTTTGTAAAAACGAATCTTTGTGTCTATTCATTATTTATATTCATTGAAAATTTATTATATTTATATATATGTATTAATTTTATTTGCAGATTGAGGAATACAAGAAAGCCGAAGAGGATGCAAAGCACAATCATCGTAATATCTGGATGTACGGAGACGTAAGACCGGAAGACGATGACAAAGAATTCGGATTGTAATTCATAACGAATGCTCAATAATTTGGGATAAGCATTATCAATATGGGGAAAAAGAAAAGACAAGATCGTGTTATAAAAAAAAAACAATATATAATAAACAACAGAATATACGAGTCTATGTATCGCTACATAGATAAAAAAATAACAATGAATGTCGATATGAGAGTAACATGTCGCGTTAGTCTCAATGCAATTATACATCTCAGCATATAAAAAGACAATTGTACATAACGATTTTAATAATTTCTGTAATACAATGAACAAGGAGCGCATGCAGCCCTTGAACGAGACTATGCAACCTTTGGTATTACATGAATTCTCATCGACATGAACATTCGTTATTAATTTGGTGCCACAAATACAAATTGTTTGAGGACCTGATATTTTCAATCCGATATGAAATTTTCAATGTGCAATTCAACACTTTAGATACATCAATCATGTTAGATATATTAATTGCTTTTCCTATGGAATAAACAGCAATCATGTTAACTAATGTACGCGCTACTCTTTTCAAGTTTTTATATGCAAGGATGATCATGTAGCTGTAGAATTTGTAATTGCAGATTTAATCGGGCAGTGGTAGTTAAACCGAGATAAGGAAGATTCATATCAATAAAATATCAGAGTATTTTCAATTAAAATGACATTGGCTTCTTTGGATAATACATTTTTCAACTTTTTCAAAGTGGCACGTGTGCGCGCGAATTCAGCATAATATAAAAAGTGGAGATATACAGTAATAATAATGTGAAGGAAGATACTGTAAAATTATGTTTTTCTTGCCACCTATTTCCGGATAAATTCATATTATTCATATACGTTATATACATAAACACGTTTGATATATTAATGTACTTACAAAAAATTATTTATGCACAGTTGTTCTACAAATCAGTCCTACAAATTGCAGTACAACAAATATAAAATTTTAAATATTCAAAATATAAAATTTACGATAAATAAATGTTATCTACTGTGTGTTCGGGGAGAAGTAACTCGCAATATTCTGCGGTGCAAAGAATATACGTATGTAGATTCTATGCATCGTAGAACAAACTTGCATGTTTATTTTATCAGAATTACTATATATGTATATATATTACATTATATAGCGTATCTTTAATTTATATCATCTTTAATTAACACTGGAAATGATTTTCTAATTTTTTTTTAGGCACTTTGTGATGATAAACTTTTATTTGTGATATTTTGTTTATATTATCACGTTATCACTGACTGTACTTTGTAAATAAAATCTTATTGGATATTTGATATACCGTACACACTGTAGGATCAGAAAGGAAATGAAAGGCTTGTTTAAATTACATTAAGAGTATTATGATTCTTTTAAAGATCCACAAGGTATACAGCAAGTTCTGTTACATTGGTACACTTGATTCCTTTACATTACTGTTATACGTAGCGATATATACTTTATAATTGTCGAATATTTTTCTCTTTTCTGCAATAAAATAGAATATATCGAATAAATACAAAGAGTATCATAACTATGTTGTAGAAATGTCTGAAATACAATGATCAAGAAGTTGAATAAATGCAAGAGGAATGTTTTCGAATGTAACAGTATGAAACTCACTAAAATTCACATCTTGTTTCGCCGCTCATGAATTAAGATATGTACTGAACATTGAATGCACATTTCTTGTGAATCTTTACCTTCAATTAACATCATTCAGTTCTCTTTGAGTTGCGATCAGTATTCCGTCGTTGATATGTAATAGTTTGCAAGTTTTTAAGATGGAAAATGTTCATTATATTGAGATGTTGTTTCGATCAATAAATCAAATATTTTATAAAGTAAAAAGATCATTTTAATATCACAAAATTTTAATATAAGTTCAAAAAATTGATTTATCATCCTTAGAAAGCTACATATTCAATCAAATTATTTACGTCCAAAAACATGCGTATAAATTATCTTTGTATCACACAAATCTTCGTACAAAATCATAATTACTATTGTCTAACTTGAATTATCGTTCTTGGGAAGCTATATATTCATTTACTATATGTTTGAGCACATTTGCGTCCCAAGAACATGAATATAAATCGTCTTTACACCATGCAAGCCCTCGTACAAAATCGTGATGACTATTATCTTGGTATATTTGCATCAATTCTTTTTGAGTATCAAGTACTTTTACTGATGTATTATCAAAACAGCACGCTAACTGTTCTTTCCTGGAAAATAGATAAGTTATCATAAATTTATTATCGAAAGTATATTGTATAAGAAATATTCTGTATAAGAGTTATATATTGTACAGACAAGTAAATTGATATTTCTGATAAATTCTCACCTCTCTGGAGTTGGATTGAATAACAACTTGTGTACACCTCTATCACATGCGCTCGATTCGCATAACGGAGTTTCTGTTTGCCTAATGTCAATTATTGCAATGCTGCCTTCAGCTGTACCTATTGCTATGATATTTTCCAAAGTAGTATTCCAAGATACTGCTGTTAAGGGGCAATCATTTTTCTTGAAGATACCTTTGAAAAATAAAGAAAATTCTTTTTTAAAAAATATTAAATTTGAAGATATTAGAAAAAAACCTATAAATATACGTACAACTCGCCGGTTTGGCTCGTCTAATATCCCATAGTAGTGATTCGCTATCTAAAGAGACAGATACAAATACAGAACTGCACATAGGCTTCACGTCTGTATCAGTGATTATGTCTAGATGCGCAAAGCTATATGAATATGTCGCGATTAAATCCTCTACGTCCCACATTTTTAAGCTGAAACAAGATATAAGATTATAAATCCTCTCTAGCTGATATAAGTCTATTGAACTCGCTCAATTACATCCTTCTAGAGCTGACAGTGGGCTTACTAGATCCACTATGTTTTGA
>Ga0157363_1007323_pt1 | contig 10449 bp, 4 predicted proteins | sample AttsexASBM1_FD_111477 | JGI IMG/M metagenome (GOLD analysis project Ga0157363, IMG submission 111477) | Fungus gardens microbial communities from leaf cutter ant in Ribeirão Preto, State of São Paulo, Brazil - Atta sexdens ASBM1 | ecosystem: Host-associated > Fungi > Mycelium > Unclassified ...
AAATAAATATAAATAAAATGTCGACGGAAGAATAATACTGTATACGAGTAAATAATATTCTGAGAGCGTAAAGCTATCTTACGTGATTCAAAAACTTTACGGAGGATTTGTGAAAGAACGACAGAACTTCATATCAGTTTGTGCTAATTCTTAAAAGTAGGATTTAAAAAAGATATACCAGCATTAACGCGCGGCGGCTTTAAATAGTTCTGTTTGCTAATAATATATAGCAAATACATTAAATACATGAAACATACTAAATTTATATGTTAGAAAAACAACAAACAACTAGAAAGTAATAATATGTAATAATAATAGTTAGTCAAATAATAATAATACAACTTATGTATGGATATTTTAGGTACGCATTCGTTTTAAAATTTTATTTTTTTTTTATTGTAATAATTTTCAATGAAAGACATTACAAAATTGTTTTTTGTATTCTCATTCTGATCTCAATTTCTTGCGTAAATATTCTTTTAAGCAAAAGCCTTAATGTGACGAACACTCACAATTTAAAGAATCATACGACGATTTTATCTAACCGACCATTTGTATACATAAGAATCTATCAAATCTTATAGCTGTTTTGCAAGTCGATGAAAAGAATTCTTTAAAATATTATATAACCTAAAGCTACAAACAGAAATGCGATCTTATTACGTGAATTTTTTTCGTTTAAATATGCTATGCTTTATTTAAAGAGTAAAATACAATGCATTTCAAAATAATGATCATTGGTTAAGGAGGTTGCAAATGAAAATGCAATATATTAAGAATTACTTGAAAAAAATAATAGATTATTTTAGATTGTATAAAGTGATACAAAAAAATTAGAAACAGTTTATCATCTGGATAAAAAGTTATTTCAATAAATAATAAGTATTATAACTATTTTTATTGCAAGCATAAGACTTTTTTGTTGCGTCTTACAATTAGCTATAAATTATTTCGCAATTTCAGAATGCGGCGTTATCGATTTTTACAATGCTGACAAAGTTAGTGTCTATTAAATATCAAGATCTATGGATCTATATTACGATAATAACTGGATATATTACATACTTTCATTAGTTTATCGTCTAAAAGAGATACAAGCTACAAAGAAGATGCTGCGCTTTCACGCTATATTCTTGTTACAACAATAGATATTCTCGTAAACTATCTACGTTGTTCTATATTCCTTATTCTTCCGTCGACAAGAAATATCAAGCTTGAATTTATAACACGGATAAAATCTGTACAAAGCTACTACGTCAAGCTCTAATTACTTTCTATTTTGTATAAAATTCAGGATCCATTACGGCGCATCTAACACAATATGCTCGCTCTATACAAAATCTCTCAGACTATCTCATGACTCCGAAAAACTTAAATAGCTTTGTTACCACTTTGTACATAGTTGCAATGAACAATTTATCGGTTCCCACGGCATGTAAGTTTGTCATAAACTTCTTGATAAACTTTGTCGGCACGACGAACTTATACTTTGAAAATCCGGCATCCAGGACTTTGTTATAAATATTCAGCTAGGTGAAACGCCGTTGATATCTTAATAGATAACTTAATAAGGACATGGCAAGAATGTTGACACAGCAACCTAAACTAGGGACATCGTAGGTAAACTTTCGATCGTGATACAATCTCTTTAATTCAAGTCTATTCCTGAGCTCCTGATTCCTAATTGAGACATTGCGGCTCTATTCATAACCTTAGACAAACTTGAGAACCCTTCTCATATGTATAATCCTCCTGCGAAATTTACTGGTTTTATTACTGATATTACATGGAGTTCTTTTTAAATAATACAAATAATATTAACTCTCTTTTTAAAAGAATCTATAATAGAATATACAGTCGTTATATAGTCTTTCAAAACTATAATTGCTGCTAAAGCTTTTAATAAAACTAAAATGGAACTTCCTTCCAAGTTATTGCGAGATACACGTGCCTCATTACACACATAAGCTGGATTTGTCAGGTATATTTATAAGTTTAAATTATCAACAGCAAATTTCAGTCCAAATATAATAATATTGTATCATAATCCGAGTAAAATGTAATTTTCCAGGCTAAAAAAATAATAAAATTAATGAGTTTTATTTGCGCCTGCGCCATACACATTATACTCGTAGCATACAAAGAGAGATATAAAAAGAAAATATGATCCTCTTAAAAAAATCAGTCTTATATTCTCTATGCAGCATGCTCCTGATAACAGTAACTTTATTATGAACCCTTTAAATTATGATAAGTTCTTTCTCAAGAACTAGACTTAAGATCTTATATCTGTATAACATATCAATATGCAAAATACAGCAAACGACGAACTTCTTATGAGCAGAACTGCAATGCGTTCTATAAACAAGATGAAATCCTACGACATAAAAAAAGTCATCTCTGCCTGCTCTAATCTCGCCTTATTTCATACGCGGTATACTTTGCGAAATGCTAGTGCGAAATGTGATCGTCACGCAGTGTAATCCGTCTTATTGGCCGAGCGTGACCCAATGCTGTTAACTCGCCGAAATTGAATCGTTATGAAGGCAACATGCCTCTGTGAGGCCGTAATAACGCGTTGCTGCCGCCGCGATGGCCTCATGGCGAGCTCGAAAGCGCAACTCAAAACGGCGTCATAAAAATCCCGGCACGTGCGCGATGACATCGGGAAGACCGAGTGCTACGAACACCGTCAATCACGTCGGTTTTCTGCTCTACACAGAAAGTAAAGGCGCCGTAATCCGCGATGGCATAAACGTCAATATATCAGCATTCCCAGACTGGCGTCGGAAATTTCGTATGCTTGAGCGTCATCGAAATAAAGCTCTCCGAGTTGATGGGAGAAAAGCCCTCTTTCTTTGCAAGTATCTTCCATGTAAATCAACGATAGTGTTACGCGGCGGCGAATCTCGTGTTGCACTATAGATCGTGTCTTTATGTTCTTAGTTTTGCATAACGAAAGTTTCGGAATAAGAACTGCGTTAATGATCCGAAAAGTTAATTATTGTGGCAAGTGTGTAAGCAAGTAATTTAAAATAAAAACCAATGACACAACACTTGTGGGTTTCTTTTTTTCTTCCTTTTTAGAATTACGATCACAGAAAAGAAATATTTAATAGAAATTATTTTTGCTTAAACTTCTATTTTTGATTAAATAAATAAACTACAAATAAAAAATAAAAATTAATCAATAAAATTTAGAATAGTTTAAGGAATTAACTAAGAGAAGATCAATAATATGGATTAAATAACTAATTAATTGTAAATATAAATCAAGATCACAATAAATTAATAATTGACAAAATTAATTGATTAAATAAATATTGGTATGATCGTTTTATAAAAATATATATAATTAAAAATCTATCGATATATAATCTAGTATTTATCGGTAAGATACTTTTGTAATTAAAAACTAAAGTATTTTATGAAATTAAGATATTGTTGAAATTTTGATATTAAAAAAAGACTTGAAATAAAAGAATTCTCTGATGGGAGAACATTTAAGCATTTCGCACAATACAAAATTCCTTAATAAAGCTTCACAACTACTTCTCATCTCCATAGTATGATTTCTATAGTCTCATATCTTTCAGCATATTAAGTTAAATTTACTTCTTCAATCGAATTCCGTTCGATATTCCGTTTAATATTGACAAGTGCATTTCAAGATTGAAGATGAAAGAATTCCTGCTTTCAAGAGTTCAGCTTTTTTAAGTTTTTTAAGTTTTTCCTCAGTCGTTCATCCTTGTACAAAAAATAAAAAAATGTAAAATAAAAGGAAACTGCTTCAAAAATAGAAACGCCGATTTTCATAACAAAAAAAGAAAATAACGATTATAAAATCTTATAAAAGTTTACAATTTTATGATTTTATTACTCCACCGGTATCTATTTCGAATATTGTAAAATTTATGAGAATAAGCAAATTTTTCTCGTTCGAAGTTCTGAAACGACGAAATATATATTTCGCATGTTGATTTTCATGTATTTTCTATATTGTTTCTCTATTTTTTAGTTATGCAATTGCTAAATTACCTTCGTGCTTAAAAAAATGTTTAATGCGTATACATAATAAATTAAATAAAATTAATAAAATATGTACTTTTAAAAACATATTTTATTTAAATTACTATATGTACGAATTAAACATTTAAAAAATGGAAGTAATTATTAAAAATAAGTTTTAATATTATCTTTAATATGATTCAATGATTTACAAAGAAATAGAAATAAATTAAATGAATATTTAAAAAATATCGTGATAAAACTATAATACATAAAAGTTGTGTGCTGCATTAATAGAATGCATTAATAGAAATTTAATGAGAAGTCTTAGAACATAAAAAACATATAGGTATTAAGGTATTGGAAAATGCGTATCAGTTTGTAATATCATCCAATGTTTCTACCCAACTTGAGAGAAACTTAAGATTTCATCAAACTTTACGATGTCATCATCGTAGTATCGTCAAAACGCTTCTCTATTTTTCTTATTATATTCCCCTGATATTCTTGCATGATGATATACATACATGATGATATACATGATATATAGACATGCTCCATTTTTCAATGTTAAACATTTTATATTACATTGTCTTTTTATTAAACAATATCCATAAAAACCAGGAAAAGTAAAACGCACTCGTCAAAAAAATTATAGTAATAGTAATGATCTATTTTCACATCTATACTTTTCGATTAATATTATTAATTTTTAGATCTCATAAATATAACAAATAGATGTTAATTTAATAATAAATATAATATCACATAGTTTTATCGAGTAATAAATTCAATAGATATAGTAAGAGTTCAGTTAATATATATTTAACTACTATCTTATTAATTATGTCTAAAGATACCTTATATCTCATATTGCATCACATAAATTGCTCATTCCTATGCTATTACCGCAAGTATTTCTTCAATGCTGAAGCCAAAAGACCATCACCTATCAAACGATCCATCCACTGCAGCTCAAACCGCATACTCTAAATACTCTATCGAATATATTGAATGCGCTATCTTATCCAGAATTCCACTCACGTTGATGGCAAAAATACTACGCTTCGGCGGTGACTTCGGAATTTATACATAAAAAATATTTACGAGTGTAAATGTGTTTTGAAGAGGAACAATATCAGATTACATTTTAAATATATGTTTTATTATCTTTTCTGTTTACTCAGCCATACTTTTTCTCTTAAAGAAGATAAAAGTATAAAATATTCATTTTATACAAGAAAAATAAATATTACATGCTGAAGATTATTATGTCCATTTTATTAACCGTGCTACAACTAAATTAATATCGTATTTAATAATGGTTAAGAATTGGTAGAGTGCCTATTCTATTTAATAATCTTTTTAATAAACAATTTATAGTACTTTTAATCTATTAAAAAAAAGAATAATATTATTATTTATTATTTTACATATTCTCAGAAATATGTAGATATAATCTCAGCGTTTTTTGGTTTGGAGTGTATATTTTTTACATTTATACACAAATTCTCATTGGAAATATAACAGTTTCATGAATACGAAATTTGGAACAATACGTTCTTAATTCTTCGATTCGTTTCGTGCGATTTGCGAAATGGTTCTCTCAATATTTAAAGCAATCAGTTTACGCATCCGTTTAATCGTGGAGAATCGGTCAGAACAATTTCCAGTGATTACTAAATTAGAGAAAACGACTTTTTACACATGGGTACATACCCAACACATTTTGACAATTTTTTTATTGAAATAGGTCAGCATTTAAGTTTATTATGCTTCGGATGCATTATCGAAATTAAATCTCGAGGATAAAATTATGATAATGTCAACACTCCGGCGAAGCTTTATTCGTGCATATAATAATCGCGTGTTGATTTTACTTCAGTAATTAAGTACGTAACTCGAAAATGACGTTATCGATTATAAACGAATTCATATATTCACACAAAATTGCAAATTGTTACAGTGTAAAATTTAAATAATATGTTCGTGATCATAAAGCACAAAAAGCTAAAAGCTTAAAAATTTAAATTTTTAACAATAATTGAAAAAGATAATATTTATATTTTAATATTATTAGTATTAATAGTATTAATTAATAATTACAATATTCTCACTTAAGTTTGATTACAACAGTAATCTAAGTCTAACAAAAAATATTGCGGCGAGTAGAGCCAGCATTTCTTAATAGATTCAAGATCGCTGAATCCAAATCCGCCAGCAAAATGCATCACATCAGATTTTCTAGATAAATCGAGTAATATGAGCCAAAAACAGCATTTTTTGCCATATTTACTATGTTTTTGTGGCTAAATAAAATTTTATGTTTCAATTTCATTGGCGCCTCTAAAGAGCAAATCTTCATCTTTAAAACGAACTTGTTTTTACTGTATAATTTTTTTCATCGAGTTATGAACGTTTTCTGAAATGTAAAATGATCCAAATTAGCGGATTGAACCTGGAGATAGATTAGTATCAAAAAAGTATCTTAGGCTTTCTAGAAGTCACTGATACCAAATCTGAAAAATCTAAAATATAGAAATGCAAAATGGCGGTTCTAATATAGCGGACCAAATATCACTTTACATTTTGATCTTCCATAACAAATCCGCCATTTTAAATTTCTATATTTTAAGTTTTTCAGATTTGGTATCAGTGTTAACCTCTGGAAAGGTCTAAAATATTTTTTTTAATACAAATCTATCTACTTTCCAGGCTAATAAAATTGAAAAATAAAATTTCGCCACAAAAAAAAATGATAAATATGGCAAAAAACATTGTTTTTGGCTCATATTATTCAATTTATCTCAAAAATCTGACGTGATGGGCATCTTTCGCCGACGGATTTGGATTCAGCGACCTTGAATTTAAGAAATGCGAATCATGGTGGTCTCCATAGGAAGAAAAGGTCAAATTTTGTCGCACAGTGTTATTATTATAATATAATGAATTATTTATTTTGAATTTGATTAGAATTGTATCATAACAATTTATAATAATATAGTACATTTGTAAGTGATGATATATTTATGATATATTATATTTGCTTTTTTCCATTGCAATTTAACTTAATAATTTCCTGGGAAAAAATGTTTTATATATGATTATACAAAATTGTATAAAAATATATATAATTTTATATAATTGATTTTATATAATAGATAAATGGATATATTTTATATAGAATTGTATATAATTATTTATATGTATATTTATATATACATATAAATATATGTAATTATATATAATATAAATTTACATATAAAATTATATATATAATTAATAATTTTATATAATTATATATAAAATATTTTTTTCTGGATTGATAATATGAAAAGCAGAGAATTCTAGTAGTATTAGCTTTATAAGAGAGATCTCGTAAAATACTATTTTAATCTCTATATTTATTTCATCCTACATTTTAACGTCGATGTTGGAATGGAAGTTTACCGTGCGAACTTATAAATATTCATAAAAAATTCTTTTAACACAATTACTTTTTACTCCTGTTCACGCTTTGTCTTAACGAATCTTAATTAACTAAGTAATGAAGTTATGTCGCACTCATCTTTTTATTAATTCCTTGAAAGGCTACATGCACATATAATCTATATATTAAAATAAATCTGTGCAAACGATTAAATTTCCAAGCTTTTAAATAATCTTCATGTAATTAATATTTTTTTATTTTTACAAAAATTTCTCTATTATTGTTAAATTAAAATTAATAATTTCTCATTATTATTTACTAATTTGTATTTAGTAAAATAATATGCTAATGTTATAATATATAACAACATTAAAATGAAAAAGATTTGTAATATCCATTGTATATGATTCATATGATTTTTATTTTTTATATATAGAGATTTTTTTATATAGAAACATTTAAACATCACGTTGCACCATGAGCATGTAGTTAAAATATGTAAACTTTTGATGTACCCCATTTGTGTGACGTACCTCTACTTCCTTTCGTATTTGACTGAAATATTAAGTTACCATTTAAACCTTGGTGCCGGGTAATTTTACCAGCAAAAGTAATTGCTGACGATGTTCTTGCAAAATATATGACATCGCGACTCCTTGAAACTTTCATGTCCGCAATAATTTTAAAGAAGCTCTCGTGGATTCTATTTTTAGCCTTATTTATGAATCTCAAATCGTCGTCAGAAATCAGAACAAAGTTTATTTTATGTAACATAAACAAACATGTAAATCTACATGCAGTTGAATAATAAATAACTGACTAATGTGTCATGGTTTGTCTCTTTGTTTTGCAATGAAGTTCATGAATTAGCATGTCAGAGTAAATAACAAAAGTTCCGCTTAGTTTGATCTAAATATCGCACTTTCGAGTCTAATGAACTGTACATTGAGCAATTTAATGTTCTTAATTAATCGTTATTTATAACGTTATAAAATTGCTACTGCTGACAAATATTCGAAAGAAAGTTCGCAGATGTAGCATTCAAAAAAAATCTTATTTGAAATAAAAATACGGCAGTAAGTAAAAGATACAAAATCTTTTGACAATCTCTAGGCTAATAAACTAAATGACAATTTCTCCAGGAAATCAATTTTTTTTTAAATAGGCTCGAGAAAATACTTAAATAATAAAAATGTCACCAACGTACATGATTTATCATACATAAAATATATTTCGTTACATACATTCGTTACATTTTTATAGGATAAGATGCTTTGTTTATATTATTTTAATAATATATTTAATAATATATTGTTGTATCATTAAAAGTATTAATTTATTAAAAGTAACAAAAAATATTTATTATGTATAATTATTATGGTAAAAACATTTAAAATGATGAGATAATTAAAACTATATGTTATGAAAACCACGATAATACAGTATAAAATTTCATCAAATATTTGCAAGAAACCTATCAATATCGTAATTTCCAAACAACTTAATTCTCGCGGAGAATTATTTCAGAAAATTTTGTCAAAAATATGAAAAAAAAAAATATGACTCAAGGGAATTAAAATTGTAATGCTGCCATGACAATTGCTATTATTTCTTTATGTCCTTCTGACATGAAAAACGTGAAAGAATAAAGACGATACAGGGATTTTATATCTCGCATGAACATTACTCATTGTAGTCTAGAAAGTCTAAAAGTTTCAGAATTTGAAATAATAAAATTAAAATAGTTTCTGAAATGAAAATAGTTCAAGTCTTCTTCAATAAAAATTTTTGACGAAAGATGTTTATGTTAAAGCTTAATAAAAGAAAAAAATTTATACAATTTCAAAATTTCGTAAATAATTTTTATTCACATTTTACAAATGACTTATTTTTTCTTTTTCATGTGTTTTTTATTTTCTCTTTTTCTATTAAAATTCATCATTAAGTTTTTACTCATAGAAAAACAAATTAATTAAGATTTTTATATAAATAATAATGAAAGTAAGAAAGTTTCTATTTTAACTTATATTTTATTTGTAATTTATATTTCAATTTATATTTAAAATCAAATAATTTTTCCTACAGAAAAAAATTCAAGTATTTGATAAGAATTCGTAATAATTAATTTTTAGCAAGTATTATTACATACATATAAAATTTCAAATATTCTATTTTATATATATTTATGTGTGTGTAATATTAATGTAGTTTTCAAATATTTGACGATAGTGATCCCCAGTTATTGTCTCTATATCCTAGTTAAATTAAAAGACCTATGTTCTTTATTAATGTTTCTCTCTTATTATCGATAATAGATACAATACGAGATATCATGACATATGCAAATATTTAACAAAGTGACATAATTATACTATATCAATTTCAGTAAGTGATAGTTATCATTTATTGATTGCCAATGAAATCACAAGCAAAATAAACATAATAGAATATATTTGCTATCATATTAATTATTAATTATAGTAATACAGAGAAGATACTATTGTTTGATATTGTATACAAAATTAACGAACTTCTCTCTCTGTTTCTTAATAAATCAAAATAATATAATATTTCATATGAGTATAATTTAATCTTCGATGCTCATATGTAAATTAACTTTCCCCTGATGAATTAAAATTATAGAACATATTATTATACATAGAAGTATAGATTGAACGAATTCCCTAGCGAGATGAAATTGCATGACCGTATACGAAAGCACGCGCGTGAAATTTAATAACGCAATTTGGTAAATTGGCGTCGAAAAATCGACTCCGTAAAAAAGAAGAAAAGAGAAACAATCAGAGCGAAATAATATAGAAATAAGCGGTAACCATCAGTAGATAATAAATTTTTCTAGTGCACCTGTTTGACGCAACATAAATTCATTCGGTATAAATTCTGCAAAAAATATCACTGTCGAACGAAACGCCAACTTTAGTTACGAAAATGTTAATTTCCAGATTTAATTATCGTCTATCTGTTCTCTCTATCGTTCCATTCGTTGTTCG
>Ga0157363_1007324_pt1 | contig 10449 bp, 7 predicted proteins | sample AttsexASBM1_FD_111477 | JGI IMG/M metagenome (GOLD analysis project Ga0157363, IMG submission 111477) | Fungus gardens microbial communities from leaf cutter ant in Ribeirão Preto, State of São Paulo, Brazil - Atta sexdens ASBM1 | ecosystem: Host-associated > Fungi > Mycelium > Unclassified ...
ATCATTTGTTCTTTTTAATGCTAAACGAAATAAAGTAAAATATGTTGTTTTCACAGATCCTTTAAAAGTCACGAAATAATATCAAGATCGGCAACATCATTTTTCAGCAAAAACGATATGACTATGGTAGTATTCACAATCATGTTATATCTATTAGTTTGCTGAAAAACGGCGGCACCAATCAAAATTGAGGATATTATTTCGTGATTCTTATTAGTCTCCAGCTATTTTAAATCAAGATCTCTCTGGATCGGAATTTAGAATTAAATAATCTTGCAACTTTGTTGATATTAAATCTGACGACTTCTCGAGAGAACTCTCGCTCTCACAGTTAGTCCGAAGAGTCTTTCGAGTGATAATAAATCACCACATTAAATGGCTGGAGACTTCTCTCAAACGAGAATGGGGAAAGAGAATGAGGACTGGACCGACGTCCTTCTCGACGTGCTCAGCAGTCTCCTGGGTCATTCGCTCTTATTTTCCGGCTGCTCCCGCGGCGAGAACGTTTCCCGTAATCCGATCGGGGCGCCCGTAGATCTCGAGATCTAGAGGTATCACGCAAGAAACGCGATATGCCAATAAAACAAGATACCTACGCCATCCCCCACACGAGGAATCTCCCTCCTTCCTGACAAGTGACAACGGGGCAAAGGGAAGATTGGGGGATCGAGAACGCAGTTGCGCGAGGGAGTCGAAAATAAAATAAAATAAAATAATCGATCAGGCGGCTCGTAAAATTCCCGGGAGACGCAAATGAGTCGTTAAAAGGCCGGCACGCATCCCTGCTGCGTCACAGTTTCTCCGATCTTCTCCCTATCTCCTTTCGCGTTTCTCACCCGTCACTATTACTACCGCTTTACTAAACTTCTTTAACAAAATTAGAATATATCATTCTAGGAGGATGCGCTTCGCGCATCACGTTCGTGCTGGTCTCTGACGTAAATCACAACGGCATGAAACTGTGGCGTTCACTGGGCCATCCGGCTGAGTAAGCACTATATTCTTTACACTATGTACAATCGGACCTCGAACGTTCGGTGGATGAGCTCGGTGCTGACACGCCACGTCGCGAGATTCGACATGCTCAAATTCGTCACCCTCATTACGCGAGAGTTGGAATAATCTCAAATGTCGTTTCTCCAAAAAGAGATCGGTCACTCTGATTGGACGGAACAGTTGATTCATAGTTATGATCCCGGCGTGTTACGCTTGCTATCTTTGACTATGGTTTTTATTGTAATTCAATACTTTGAATAGTTATCTTGAAATGAAAAAAATCATTATTTTTGTTTCTTGCGCAATGTATGTGGTAATCACTTAAAGCAATCTTTAAATACTCATTATTATTGTATTATACAATTATTTTGTGCAATAATGTAGATACCTCTTTCAAACAATTCAAAACAAATGTTCTGGAGGTTCAACGAAACTCAATAATATTTTGCAGTATCAAATTGTGCAATAATATTGGTCATCTAGGGGTCGCTTAAGTGTAAGGGCTTTAGCATTTACTATACGCCAGACACAATTTTATAGTCTGCGGCGTGATTCCACCGCCGAATATATATTTGCGCTCTCTCGGCGGGAAAGTCTCAAAAGGCACCGCCGACCGATCGTTTAGTAGCATATGCTCGCGAAATGAAGTCGATCGGGATGGTAAACCGACTGACGGACGGACGGACGGTCGAGCCAGGCGGTTCGAGGCGAATCGCGTGTAACCTTCGACCTGACACCGGCTCGACTTGGCAGTGTCACGGGGAGTCACGTGGCTGGCATAAAACGTGACGTGCCGTGAAATACCCTCCTAATGGGCGAGCGGGTTGCGTTCACGCACGCGGCCACCGTCGTCGTCGTCTTCGTCTTCCGCAACGTTTCTCTCAACATTGTAATAGACTTGAGACAACGTTACCTTAACATTAATAAATTTGTTCTTTACACTAATTAATATACGTTTAATTACTTAATTTATAAGGTATACTGAAAGAAAAGATTGGTTGCTGTAATAATTTAGATAGTAAAATATTTAGATAATAAAATATAACATTTTTATATGGCTGCAGCAATCAGTTTTTGGTTGTAGCAGCAAATTTTTAGTTAACCTTCCGCAATGTCAATATATGATTTCGATAGGCTAACGCAATCAAAAACTGGTTACTGCAGCCATATAAAATTGTTGTGCCATATTTTACTATCTAAATTGTTGCAGCAACCAATCTTTTTTTCAGTATAATATTGCTCCGAGTTGTGTTTTAGAATTTTAGCGGCTTCTATTAGACGATCAATAGATATTATTGAATAATTGAATGAATTGCATAATATTATTGAACGTCTAGAAACAATATTGAGAATTAGTGAAGTATATTATATCAAGAAATTCTTTGACATATATATTATATAATTTAAAATATTTGTCTGTGAACACTAGTGTTCCATAAAATGCCAATGTATGACGCTCATTTTTAGTGTTATAAATTACTAAAACAGTAAAACAGTTATAAATTATTAAAACTGAATAGTGAAACTTGAATGATCACTTTTAATTACATTTATTTAAAAAAAAACTGATTATAATGATTCCTTTTCTCATTCGTTATCATATATAGAATGATAGTCGTTCTAATTAAGGAAGTGTTATCTTGTTTAGAAATGTACAGAATTTATTTTCAGTAAAAAATACTGTAAAAAATACTACTCTTTCACCAACTATAATTAAGGCTAATCGATAGTTAACTCAATCATCACGATTGCTAACGTGAGAACTACACACAGTTTGTTTCAGAAGAAGAGCGAGGTGACGTTCTGATACATTAAACTCGCTGACACTTCTGCGAATTAATCATTATTTTAAGCAGAAATTGATGAAAAAGATCCTAAATCTTATTACTAATCTTGAAATAGATATTGACTAATTTTCATCACAGATATTTTAACGAATACAATCAATACGTGTCATTAACATTTAGGTAATAGTTAAATTATCGATTATTACGATTTGATTGAAAATTATATTGAATTGTTTAGAGAAAGCATCAATAATATTATAAAATATAATGGAACAATAAAATATAATCGTCTATAAGAGCCGCTTAACGCTGATCTCGATATTTTTATTAATATTTTCGTTGTTATTAATACAATTCTCCTCGTCACGATGCGAAAGCTAATAAACCACCTGTTTTAGATCGCCACTATTCCGCTATATCGTCAGCGAATGGTTAAAAGAAAATTCTATTCTATGTATATTGAGACTGTTGCGAACGGCAGATTAACTTCAATGGACGTCGATAGTTACTTCCCCTTCGCTTATTAAATGACACGGTAACTATGGAGCTTTATAAAGAGCTCCATAAACTGCGTTTGGCGAATGAGCACAATTATATCTCGATTAAGGCGAAACGGGAATGCACCAAGCTGAGCACCGACCGTTCCAGTCGTCCGTTCGTGGAAAAGTGCGAATGCACTGAAAACCGCGGGCACGCTCGCAATACCGCGTTTCACGTTTGTTATCGTTATTACCACCATGCGAGTTATAATGTTATTTTCAATGGCCCAACTTCCCACCGGCGTCATATAGGTCCTCGAAGAAACGGACATAAATTCTTCCGAGGACGATCGCTTCTCTACGAGCGTCTCGCATTCTTCGTCGCGCTGCGGCCACGCCACGCTTAACTCGCATACTTGCGAACGCGACCGAAGCGTTTTTTCCCACCGGCGAAAAACGCACGCCGCCACACGGTCTCATCCATTACCGTGCAAATGCAATTATTATCATTTCGAATGGATGCGCGAGTCGCGCAAGAAAGTATATTTATTTGCTGTTGCGTGCGACTCGCTAAAAACCGACTTTCAATTAACGAACGGCAGGCGGAAAGTAACGCACCGAGGGCGACGCGTTCAAACGGTCGTAAACGACACTGACATACATCCCTTTTTATCCTGAAAAACATATTCTAAAAACGTATTACTTTGTTTTCTTATTATTAAACTGCGTATAAAAAGATTTTTTGTTTATATGTATAAGATATATACCCAATCTTTCAGAATTGACGCCGCAAATCTGTAACATATAATTACTGACGTTGGATTTCTCTCTATGAGATTTATGTAATATGTACTGATAAAATTATGTGTCTACTTGATCTTGTCTATTTCAAACAATCAGTGTATCTCTGTTGGCATACGATAAACAAGATTAAGATTAAGATTAAAAAGTATCTATTAATCAATTTCAACTTAAATGACATAATTCATATAAAAAAAGAATGAATATGGAGGTTAAAAACAACAAAATGTTATTTAATCTCAAAAATTGAATTACATGCTTCGTTGACGTTTAACAGATGTAAGAATTAAGAACTAATAATAAATTCAAATATAATAATAATGTATTTTTTATCCTGGCATTATTTCACAGAGAAAGCTAAACTATTTTCATTTATCAGGATCTTCATAAAAATAATCACTACGTAGGAGATAAAACCTACTGTCAACAAACCTATTGTCAGCTCCAAAGGGAGCTATAATTAAATGAGTCCAATAGATTTACGTCAGCTTCAGAGGATTAAGATAAATTTATTAAAAGAGTATAAAAAGAGTATAAAAAGTAATTAGAGACGAAAAATTCGAATAAACTCTCAAGTTTATAATTGCAGAATTCAATTCTCGCTCGAGCACGTAAAAAATGTACCCTATTCTAATTCTCGCTAAAGAATCAGCTAGAGACCGATTCGATGCATTTGTGCAACGTTACAAACGAATGTATATGGTCAAAGAAATATAAGGGTAATAAGGATTCGGTATGGCAGGAGCATTTGAATAAACGAGCATAAAATATTCATAGTCGTGCGGGGCCGCGCACGAGACAAGAGTGACCCGACGTACATACGCGAGAGGATCGGCGCGGTGCGGCGCGGCGATTGCGGCGATCGACGTGGCCGCGGTAAACGTTCGCCAGGTGAAACCTACGACGAGAAGGGGGTATACTCTCGACTCTCGAGCGCGGCGTACCCTTCTCGTGCCTAATGGTCGTACCGGGCATGCACACGATCCTGCGGGCGCCCGGCAATTACATTATTAATAGAGATATTACTCCCTACGCTCAGGCATTACGACATCGTAACGCGTAAGAAAACGCGCGTAGTTCGAGATTGGCTCCTCTTCGCGAGGCGAGGGGAATCCATGGCGGGAGGAGGCATTAAGGTGAAGAATAAGAAGAGAAAACGACGCGAGTTGGAGATGGAAGAGCGAGGGGGAAAGATGGCACAACGGCGAAGGATAAAACCGCATGAGAGGAGGCAAAAGCGCAGGGGCGGGAAGGGGGAGGGGGAGAGAGAGAGATAGGCTCGGATTGGCGCCGCAGATTGATCACTTCAATCTGTTTCTGCCGTGGACCACACATGACGCCCGGCCCGGCGGAAATTTTCATCCACTCGTAGCGGCGCGCGTGGTCGGTTCGATATTAGCGCGTCGTGATCGCTAACGCGCTAATATCGAAAACATCGAATACTGCATTGGCGTGCGCGGCAGGTGGATGAGAACGGCGACGAAACGCGGCGAATGAAACAGCTAGGCCAGGGGAATATTCCACGTATGGGAGTAATTGCGTTACGGGTGTTCGTTAAACAAAGCGCGGGTATAGACATGCGAAACTTCCGCGTGCGCACGAGATGATCGATGATCGCCGATCGTTTACCAGTCCGCAAATTGTTCCTCTCGCCCTCTCGAAACGCTCCTATAGCGTCATTACGCGCAATACGCGTTGGATTCGCGTTGGATTCGCGACAGGCGTTTAGGATTCTATTAGGTGATCGATAGGCTAGATGCGACTATCTGCAAGTCCTATCCAAGACAGCTTGAGCTTTCACCCGTGTAAGTCGTTGATAAATTGATCGATTTTTCCGGCCAATGGAAATTTCGACGGCAGGTCTAATGGAAATTATTCGCGAGATCTGCAATGTATTAACCGCGAACGTGGCCGAGGCTCCTTAGATCGCCGATCCTCACCGATCGCGGAACAGATCCTCGCTGACGTCGGCAGCCAGGGTGGTCGTTACAGCGGGGGCGGCGGCGGCGGTGGCGACGACGGGACGGGGTGGGGATCACGCTTACTGAGACGGTAAGGATTATGGAAAGGAAAGGAATGGAAAGGTAAGGTAAGAATAAACTAGGCGCGGTGGGAGTGGGTCCGGATGGCCTCCATTCTCGTCACTGGCTGCGAAGAGGACGGCACCGACCAATCGGCAAACGTTGCCTCCAGCCTCACCTTCCCTCGTCCTCCGTGTGCTGTGTGCTTGCGGATATCTCGGCGCGTGTGTACACATCACGGGGGGAAAGATCGTCTGAAAAATCGCGCCTCACCTGCCTCGCGCAGGTCGAGGGTCACCTGGATACTCCTCCGCCGCGACGCATACAACGACGCGCGACGCGACTTCATGCACGAGCGCAATACGTGATAGTCCACAACGTGATCCCGACGATCACGAGACGAGGATACCCGTGCGCGATACCACCTACCTACCTTGTGTGTACGACTTTGGTCTTGTTCCGAAAACTCATAATCCAAGTCAATTTTTCCTTCTTTTCCATCCTCCTTTATTTCCTTATATAAACAATGCTGGGTTCAGAATTTCGCTCGAAATGACGATTCCAGAATAGTAAAACGATAAATAATTTGCATTTTAAATCGCAATTAATTTTGACAGAAATATGGAAGGAAATTAATACATACATGTACAAGAAAAAAATAATTAAATTTAGGCTCTTGAGATATAAAATAAACAATAAATGAAAAAAATGAGCAATTAAGAGCTTAAATTCGCAGTAATTGGAGCAGTTATTAACATATATTTCTCAATATTACATATAACAAATACCGAATGTTTCGGCTTAATTCAAGCCATCTTCAGCAGTCTTGTCTAATACAACCTCTTGATAAATAATTCGAGATATCTTGGTAGTCTTGTATACAATAATATAACTTCCTGTTTACAAATCAAGTTGTAAATCGAAATAATCGAGTGCAGCAAGGAAGTCTCCCAGATTATCAAATCTGAAATATGTAATCTTCATTTAGCTGTTAGACTAAGTGTGTGCGAGCTAAATAAAAAATAATATATATAAGAAATTGAATAAAGAAGTTCTTTTTTACTTTTTAAATAAAGCAAACAACTTTGATATCTGCTTCAGTTCAATTCTTTCATATTTAAATTTTTCAGATTTTTAGATTTACTATTTGTCAAGTATATTTAGTAAAATTCGTCAAAAGAATATAATTAGATTATTACATTACAGATTATTATATTATCTGCAATCCGGCTGTGATCTCGCATCATCACTTACTATTCCAATCGTACGAAATGTACATATATAATACAGAGCACAGACGACGGGATTTAATCGATCAAGATAAAAACAGAAAGATGAAGGAAGAATAATAAACTAACTTCGCCAACTTTGATTTTATGCGCGTCGAGTATAATCCAAGATTAAAGACACTGGCGATTATTTCGCAAACCGGCTGGAACCCGCGAGCGCATAAAACAAAATGCCGAACGTTAATGAGACCACGTTTGAACTCCCTTCACTTCGATGGCCATCATTCTCGACGATGCTTCATTGCGAGGACGCGGTTGAGAGCGTCATGCGTGCACTGTCAATGCGAAAACTCTTAGCTTTCACGAGTACATCTTGGCTGCTGGGAAGAAACAGCTCAAATCAAAAATCTCAACTAGACATTGAGTTAAAACATGTAATGTTCTTTTGAACTGAATGAAAAATTAAAATATTTTATGAAACTTATGTATCATTAAAATATGTAAAATTATTGAAAGAAATTATTGAAAAATATTTAAAATTGAAAATATTACTTATGATAATATCAGCTGTTTAATACATAATCAAATAATAAAATAGATAATAACAAAATAGAAAACTTAAAGAATATGGTACAATAATGTATGTTTTATGTACGTATAATTTCAAATAAATTCAATTTTATGTACCGCCTTAATGATATATTTGTTCGTTGGAAAAAGTTTGCAATTACGATTTACGAAGTGCATTACGGAATCTATAAAATGGCCCTCGTTGTTTCTTAAAGCTAGCGCAACGCTGATGATCGATTTTGAAATGAAATGCAAAAACCGAGGAAAATCGTGTCTTCGTTACGTTTATTTTTGTCTTATTATACCCCCTCCCCCCTTCTCCCCTCTTACGACATCGAGATTTTTCCTTTCTATATCGTGCGTCCTTCCACTTCCTCCCTCTTGTCTCTCGTGATCGTTACGCGGAATGTTCCCGAGCTCGCATCTGTTCGTCATTTTTTCATGGCGCGTATTCCACGTGCGGGTCACGCCAGTTTTGCGATCTTTCTCAGAGAAGGGTTCTCAATTACACTTTGATGGGATAGGAATTACATTCGCTAACGCGAACAAGTGTCGGCGAATTTCTGGGCCGAGAAGACGGCCGAAGGTTGAGGAGAAGATGAGAAAAGACGGGAGGGAGGCAGATGTATGTACGTGCTGTAGTCGCTCGATTATTTATAGTTGCGTATGTTGCGAGAAGTTTAGCGATGCAAACGTGTACGTACGTAGTGATTACTTCCTCCCACTTGCGCCGATCTCGCACGCGAATCTTCGCAATAGACAAAAGCTACGCTACAGCGAGCCGATCCGTTCTCGCGCGCCGATCGGTATCAATTGCAGTTGGGCGATCTTTTTCGGCCGCGGGCGCCGATCGCTCTTATCCTCCTCGTTTTGCCGCGATTCGTCGCGGCTCATTACGTGCTCTACGGTTTAGGATACAAGAGAGTAGAAGATGGAAGTGCAATGCGAGATAGTCAAAGCGCCGAAGATGCGAACTGCATCGCGTTGGGATTACAACAGAGGTGGTTACACTGTCGCGGTTTAAATGTCAGCGCTACGCGACGTCTATTACTCCATCCACAATGCGAGCATCGCTAATTTATCTGTCGTTACCGCGCGTAGCGAGCCTCGTAGCTATAGATGTTAGTTAATCTCTGTATATACACTATTACTCCGTCACATATACTTAGAAAATGTAGTGGTTAGCTGGTGGTTCGGTACATTCCACTTTCTAAATGTCATTAAAAAATGGGACGCCGCGTAACGAGGTCCATGGAATTTATTTGACTTCTTTCTATTTTAATCGTGCGTGAGATTGGTCATATTGGTGATAAATCATCGATGTAGGCCTCGTTATCGAGCAAAACGAAATGGGCAATATTTAACAAGAGATTATCTTTCTGCTGCCGAGAAGAGGAATTGTTTGCTTTTCGTAATGCTTGAATATGCGTGAATTTTGTGAAAGCGATATTTTGGATTAACTAAATTCGAGAATTATTTCAGAGAAAGTCATCGATAAATCATTTTTTTGAATACCATTTTTTTGAATTAACAAATTATTAATGAAAATTTCCAAAAGCTAAAGTAAAGTTTTTCTCACAATATCATTACATTTTAATTTCTTACAGAAACATTTTTAGTATTTCTTACTATAATAATATGTTATTATATTTTATATGATTGTTCTAAAAATAAATTATAATTAAATTATAGTAATTTACAATTATTTTTATAGTATTAATAACTATAATTCTAGTCATTTTTAGATGCTAACTGTATATATTTGTTAATAGAACCATACATATAATCATATAACTAACTTATAGCAGTAAAAATCATAATTAAGTTAGTTTTTAATGTATGCTTTGTCTTGTCAACGCAAGATACAATTCTTAATCACTTCGTAAATAGCGCTTTGTAAAAAATAACAATAAAACTAGTCAAAAATCCAACTTTCTATAGTAATCTGATTTCAGAGAGTGTAATGCAAAAAAAACACACATTCTAAATGAATTATCACTTATGAAAATTCACAGCTCAAAGAGTTAAACACGGAAGAGGAATTGTGCGCAGAGGTATTCAGCTACGTCCACTGAGCTTCTCCCCACAGATCCCAAAGAATGAGGGGCTGTGCAGGTCGTTACCGTCCCACCCGCAGAGATCTCTCGGTGACAGGATCTTCGCATTTTCCCTTTTTTATTGTTTGTCTGGTATTTCATATCATTTCGAAAGGAAGCAAACGGCAGACCGTGAAACAAGACCCCCGCGGAGAGGCACCCGAGTGTCTTTTCTTTTCCTCCTTCTACGCGGATTAATGGAGGTTATAAGGCTTTAATTGCCAACATATTCAAGAAGAACCAACCGGGTTGCCTAGGAAGAATTATTTTAATGCTCAAGAAACGTATCGGGAATTCATCCACCCCATGAATTTTCATGCAACTCTTGACCTTTCACCAGCGTATGTCTGCAAATCGCTGTGGCTCTTCTTATTCTTTTTTTGAGATTATGAGACATAAAATTGTGCGTCGCCACCAAAGTCCATATTCTGAAATTCTTGCTAATTCTTAACGAGAAAGTATATGAACAT
>Ga0157363_1007325_pt1 | contig 10449 bp, 11 predicted proteins | sample AttsexASBM1_FD_111477 | JGI IMG/M metagenome (GOLD analysis project Ga0157363, IMG submission 111477) | Fungus gardens microbial communities from leaf cutter ant in Ribeirão Preto, State of São Paulo, Brazil - Atta sexdens ASBM1 | ecosystem: Host-associated > Fungi > Mycelium > Unclassified ...
AAGATGGTTTTAGTAAGAAAATATCAAATGGTTAGAAATATCACTCTAACATGATTATAATTTATTGTCCAAAAGATGCCCAAGTGCTCACTTCTAAGACAATTACGATCTAAATACTCTCATATATATATTTCTGAGCCAAAGTTATTCTCTGTACATGAGAATGACTTCTATAACTATATATCAGCAGTCCCTTGTAGGACAGGATGTCTATAGTACATATACGGGAGAAGCATAGGATAATGCATTGGCCTGATCTATTGGCCAACATCTAATCACATTGCCCTGATCACATTGTCTCCATAAAAAGCATTCTATTAGATTACAAATGCTGTTTTCTTCTCAAAACCAATAAATATTTAATAAAATTAGTATAGGAAAGATAGGGATGGACAACTTGAGGTTAGACATATACATAGAATCAAAAATAGCTATATATGAAAAATCTTAAATTCATAATACTAATATAGTTACTAAATGAGAATCATTTTCTTATATAGCCTTTATACCAGAATAATCATACTTAATAAATGTATTCACTACATTATATCCTATATATAAATATAAGAAGCCTGCAAACACTCCAACCATATTAATTTTTGTATACTTATATATTTCAACTGGACCAAATACCATTTGTACTGTAATACAGTATACATTTGATATTCTTCTATCTTTGATCTTGGCTTGTTTTTGTGCAGACATTTCATACATACTCCTACCCTATCTCCAGCTATCCAACATTGGTCCTTTCCTTAGATTATCAGCTGTCAGTTCACTTGTAGGTTGTTTCAACTCTTTATACAGCTCCCTTTTCCTTAGATAACCAAGAAATTCCTTAATAACCCACTCACATGACCATAAATCAGATTTTAATAGGTTATAGAATAATCCTTAGTTATTCTGAATCTTCAGAGCTATATAACTCTCAGTACTTACAATGTTATTTAATATATCAGTATTCTTGTCCAGTTGAACTGTTACATCAAAATCAATGATTTGTAGTCCAAATTTAGGTGAATATACAAGATTGTCTGATTTAATGTCATAGTGAGCAACTAAGTGGATATGAAGAAACTGAAGCCCAGAAATCAAGTCTTTAGCAAGCCAACAAAACTGTTCCAGTTGTCTTTTGGAGTTGTCTATTAGTTCTCAAACAGGTTAGCAGATAAGTAGTAGAATCTCTGATTCTAAGTTTGACAGGTATATGCTTTCAAGCTGAATAACATGATTGTTTCATTGCTTCTCACAGTATAAGTATTCTAAAATATTTATTTTGCTCAAGTTATAGTTAACCTTAGTAACAAATTTAATAACATACCTTGTTTGATATAGTTCTTATACATGTATATCTATTCACTGCCAAAGTAGTCTCTTGAGTATCTTGTTTACTTTGCTTTGGCCCCTTTTCTTTTCCCCTCTCCTGTTCTTCCATCTCTTATCCTACCTTTCCTGTCTTCTTTCCTATTGTGAAAGTTTTCAGAATACTATTCACATTTGAGATCAATACCAGCTTCTCCTTGATCTTTTTAATCACTTTCCATTGTGAAACCAGATTGTACATTTTATAAACTAGTTGAGCCTAGTTTTTCAGGATATTAGGAAATACTTCCTCCAAACACAATATCTTATTCTCCATATTCTTTCAACAATTCAAACCATGCATATGACATGCCCACATATTCTTGCTTGATCTTGATAAATCAGATAGTGACAAAAAGTATCATTGCAGTTGAAATATGGCCATTAGAATAAAGTTAGGTTTTTTTCTCTTCTTAACCAATATTCTATTAGCTAGTTGGACCAAGCTTACTCCTTAAACAAACATGCAGTTGTGATCATTAGCTTAGCCTTTTGAATGTACTTTTATAATAATGATAGGTATTGCTCTTCAGATTATATGAAACAAATGGTCTTATATCTATATATTCTGTCTGAAGTTTTATAGGCCATCTAGTCACATTACTATATAAAAAGACCTTAAGATATCTCTATCTAGTAAAAGTGAATTTACAAGCCATATTTCAATATACAATCTATATTCTAGAAGTAGTATATAGAAGAATCCATTAGCTTGAAACTCTTTCCATATCTTAGCAAGAAGTTTATTAGTTTCTTCTAATATAATGATCAAGATATTGTCATATGCTAAGTCTATCTGTCCAGAAAACACATCTCTATGGGATACCTGTTATGACCTTAAGCTAGAGCTCAGGTTGCACTTAGGCAAAGACTTGAGAAATAATAAGGGATGTTAGAATTAGTAAAGCATAAGGATACATGAGAGTATTTATGCTATATATACTACAAAGAAGAAAGAGTATCATGTAGTCCATACAATATATGAGTCAGATAACATGAGGGGGCAGTAAGGATAAAGCAAGATAAGAGCACCTACTATATGAGATGCTGACTGAGACAACTATGGTGCAGCCAATCATGTTGTCATACCCTCTGCTCATCTCCATGATGCATCCTTGAGGTATTGATCGTAACAATACCCCTTATTAACATCTAATCCAAAAAGCCTGCCTTCTATGGTGGCCATTTTTCTTGCAACATACCTACATAACATTGGTGCAACAATCCAGAGATTCCACCTTCTATAATAGAGATCCTTCCATCTGACTTAGTCTTCCATAGTAAAGTCATACTTCTTTTAGTATCTTGACACTAAAACTTCTACTTCAGGTAATAGAGGCTATGCTACTAAAACTCTGAGTATCTCCTATAGTATGTACTTGTATATAAGACTGGTAGTTACACTGTAATTTACTAATATAATAATCAACAAAGATAACTTCTATTGAACTCAATCTCCAGTGTTCGATGGCAACATACCAATTAGTACTCACTTCCATCTCAGACTCCTTTTTTCTATTGGAAATTGTGACTACATGACAGACAGATGGTGTAGTACATAAGCTGAAGCCAAGGTCATTCTATAAGTCTGTATATCTCTGAGTCCATCTTGCAGACTTTCACCCCTAGTGTAAACTATACCTAATACATATAGACTATCTTAATTTCATAACAATATTCCTTGTTAAGCATAGCAGGATTATATAATTTTGTAAAATCTTTATTTAGGATCTACATGAGTTTGTTCTTGAACTTGAATAAGGTTAAGTATCTAGTAAGACTTAGAGACTCAAACTAACACCTACATCAGAATGTACTGGTTATTTTTTCTGTAGGTTTTTCTAGAAATAGGTCAAGTGATCAATATTTGCTATATTCTCTCTCTTTTCATAGATATGAATGTTGTTATCTGATAAAATCAGTTGTTCAAAGTTGTCTACATTTACTATTATAATAAAGTCTTCAAGTCCTTTATAAAGGTTATATTACTGAAAAGTTATAACAGCTTTCCCATTCTTACTGGACTGAGCTAGAATTCATTGATATGTCAATATAGTAAAATTGTAGGAGGAATGTGAACACTTACTAGATATTTGTACTAATAATATCTTATTTTTCAAAAGTTTGAGACTTATTACTATTATTGCCTGAGCAAGTTTAATAATCTTTTTATAATCAGAGAAGTAGACCTTTTTCAGAATGTCTTTGAGTTCATCAGTATTAATATTTGCAAGCAGCTTTAATTCCTTATATTATCATACTGTAAGCTTGTTGGTAGGCAGAGAAATCTGCTTCTTTCTCTTGACTTTCTCTTTCAATGCAGTAACATTGTTATTGTCATTATAATCTACCTTAGATAGATCCTCCTTAGGAGTTATGTTATGTTTAATGGTGAGATGCCACACTTACCTCTTGGTAGCTAAGAGGGTGGTTGTAGATAGTTCTTTTTACAGTATTAAATTGCATTATATTGTAAAAGAAGTAAAGATATATACTAGGCACTATTATAATCAGCATGTTTTCTTCTGAAATTTCTCTTAACTTCTTCTTCAGGAGAATGTTTTTAACATTTTTATCTAAGACCTGTTGTATTTAGCTTTTAATAATTTCATAGTCAATGTTAATGTCAATGTTCCTATTCTTATATTGCTATATTGTCAGATAATCAGCATCAATATTCTTACAGGCATTTGGATTCTCTTTTTTGACCTTCTTCAATGTGGTAGTACTATCATTGTCATCATACTCTATCTTAAACAAACCTTCTAAATATATTATGTCATGTTCAATAGTAAGACACCAAAATTTGCCTGTGGTAATTGTTAGTTGTTAGTGAAGATTAGGCATAGCTATCAAATATGTCAACATTTCTGTGTGTTTTTACTTTCTTAACACTTTTGATTCTCTTATTCCTCTCTCAAATTTGGTGATAATCTCATTTTTTGCCTAAAATAGCTTTCAAAGTCTCTTATTCAACTCACTTTTATGCTACAATTAGATCTAATTTCTATTATGATAGTAGTTTGATATCTATAGAAAAAGTTTTACATATTTAGCATTTATTTTATCATATAGTTAAGGATTAGGGTTAGGGTGTGATGAAGCTGGCACAACAGTTAGGGAATCACCCCCAACAGTTATTTTGTCTTATATAGACTTGTTAGGTGCCTTTAACATACATGCCAAAACATGTTGAAAATAACACCATCACTTGAGGTGATAATGCTATTGGTGGTAGATAAACTGCCATACAGCTGATTACCAAGAAGATAGTAAAAATAACTACTTCTTTTCATACTATAAAAGACTTATTGCTGATTGGTTACCAAATGATTGGTAATCTAAAAATAGTGACCAGCTTATTTTTAGCACAACAATATTACACATCATTCTTAGTAAGCTGTTTTCCTGTCCTCTCTACATATTCTTTAGGTGGATAACTGGACCTCCAATAGAGGAAATATTAAGAGGAGGAGGCTTAAAGACTTCATGTGACCTTGAAAAGTGAAACACTTCCATTTTTCTGTGTTCTAATGTTAGACCAAATCTATCAAGAAGAGAAGAAGTGATTTGATAGCCACAAAATAAAGAAGAATTTAAAATAGACAAAGATTTGTTCTGGGCTACAAAAAGACCATTGTTTACAAATAAGAGAATAGAAATGGGAACTTTTAAGATTTTTAGCCAATTTTCAAGAATATGAAGAATGGGAGCAAGATATAAAGCAGATAAAATAGGGAAGAGAGCTGACCCTTGACTAATCCCAATGTTCACATTGAAAAGAGGAGGAGAAATTGTTCCAAAAATATTTGGTTTTTCTACTACAAGATAATTGCAAAAAAATGATGAGATCTTGGAATCAAATTCTGCCTTCTTGAAAATAAGAGAGAGAAGACAATGATTTAGAGAAGGGAAAAATTGAGCAATATCAAAGACTAAGATACTTGTATAATTGTTTTTGACCCAACTAGTGTAAATAAAGTGAGTAAGAGCAATACTAGTATTGAATAAGGAGCATTGCTTTAAGCCACCCAATTGGCTCAGGTGAATAAAGTTGTTTGAGATTTCATAAAACTGTAATCATTCACTGATAACTTTCTCAATGGGTTTTCCTATTGTGTTGAGCAAGACAATGGGTTTAAATGTCTTAGGAGAATTGTATAACTTTTTGTTAGGCTTTGGGATGTTGATGGATGTTAAGGTTTTGAAGTGCAAGAGCCAATATCCTAACTCAAAACACACATTAGCAGCATTAACAATATTTCTCAAACACACAGAGTCTTTGACAATAATTTTGAGATATCTCTAAGATAGCTTATTAGGACCAGAATTTGATGAATTATTACACTTTAGGAAATGGGGGCCATGATGAAGGCTACTTATTCAGAACTTCATTCAGTAGACTAAAACTAATAAAGTGGTCTTGAGCTTTATTACAGGTTGAGTGAAGTGCTTGCTATAGTTTGTTATATTTGATATACAGCTGATCATCATACTTGATAGCTTTGATAGCTAGCAACTTTTTTTTATTGACCCAATTCATAAATTCTCATAAGCCATGACTCTTGTTAGCAATTTATTTAATTCTTAGGTCAAAGAATACTTGTTTGGTTCTCTTGACAGCAGTCTTGAATTGTTTCCAATCCTTAATTTGTTTGGAAGACCTATATTTATCAAGATATTTAACACAATTGTTGTCCCACTATTCTTGAAATATCTGTTAATATTGATAATCTCTGAATTACTTGTCCAAATATATTCTGCAGTATGAGTGAGAGATAAAACAGTGTTCTCAAGAGATTCTATATTTGAGATACTGTTTGTATCAATTTCTTTGAAGGCTCTGATTAATTCATTTACAAAATTTTTTTTCTTGTTACTATTTTTGACAATTGTACACTTCTTGGTTTGAATATGTTCTTCAAGAATTGGGATGGTAACTATAAGAGAAGTGTGATCCAAGACAAGCCTCTACTTAGGATGAATGAAATGTTTGTCAAGTTTTTCTGATCCATATCTGAGAAACATTAAGTTGATGACTGAATTCAAGTCTTGGTTGTTGTCAGAATATCTAGTATGTTATGATCTCAAGACTTTTAGAGTGAGTCAAGAAAAGAAACCTTGATAGAGAACTCTGTACAGAATTGTCTATTTTATATACTAAAACTCCATGGTCCATGCTAACTACTTTTAGCCTACCCTAAACAGTTATATATTTGCTTTAAGGTCAATATGTGTTAAATATGTTATATGACATCATTCTTCTAGAACCTTCTACACTTTTCCATCTGATGTGTGACAGTGTGACCATGATGTCACATTAACGCTAACTCTAAGTCTCCAAAAATAAAAATGAAATAAAAGGAAATAACAAATAAGAAAAGAAAAATAAAATAGTTAGAGTCTACCATCTTGAACTCTGATATAGTAGGGATATTGTTAATAGGAAAAAAAGACCTAGTTTCATAGCATCAGCAAAATCAATAAGTAAATTACTTTGTGCAGAATGATATGGGTAGTTTGGGTCTCACAAACTATTTCTAATGTTAAAATCACTAGTCATAATTAAAACATTATTGATGTTTGCTTCAGTATCTCAAGAATACTTTAAAGTAGATTGAGACATATCAGAATAAACATTGATCAAGAAAAAAATAATGCTGTTGTTAAAAAAAGAGATAAGAAAAATATCTCTGTGATTGTAAATATCTTTTTGTAATGAAAAACAAAGAGAAGAGAGTCTAATGTTAATATAAGCAATGACTCTAGGAAAGTCATTACTTTTAGATGAATTTCTAGCAAAGGTTATCCAGTTAGGATGATTTGGAACACCTACCAATTCTTCTCCTTCTTTACTCTTTAAACTTGGTATAGAGCAAATTGTAGTCTAAGAAGGTTCTTGAATAAAAATTATGTTGAAATAAAATTGAGTTTTAAGGATCATATTGACTACCAAATTGTTTTTTTGAACATTCTGTGAAACAATCTTGATCTCTTTTAAAATTATGAAAAGCTACCATTCATAGCTGAACAAATTGACTGCCTTCTACTCTCATAAAGTTTCTGATACTCTTTGAAATGCCATTTCCTATTGGAGCAATGTCTCCAGAATGGACAAATGTTTGAATCAGCTTGATAATTCTCTTTACAATTCAAACATTTAAAGAAATGAGGGCATGGCTCACCCTGCTTGATCTTTAATCTAGGAGAGTAAGTTTTATTATTAGTCTTGTAGCACCATGCAAAATGACAGGGGTGTTCAGATTTGTGTGAACTGTTGTACTTAACACATTTAGCTCCTTAAATTCTGCAAGCACTAGTCAAATGTCTCCATTTCCAATAGTTTTTGCATTGGGGTATCTCTGGATTCATATTTGCTTTCCAAGTAGTAGCAATATGACTTCCAACATTGAAGCAGCAATTGATGAGACCCTTTGCCCTAGTTCTGCCTTGAATATCCCAAATATCAAGCTATATAATTACCATGTCTGACTTAAGAGAGACTTTGATAACTCTTGGTCTGGATATAAGGATAATATTATTAAATATGTGATTGTCTTTTATGATCTTCTCAATAGTGTTGGCTGAAATAGGCATATTAGAGTTTTTGCAAAGATAAGAAATATCTAATATCTTGAGATATGATTTAGATTGAAGTAGTCTTGGTACTTTAATCTTATCTGCTTCAATAGAGCTTATATTCTTGATATATTGTTTAATCATCTGGAAGTCTAGAGGAGTAGCTACTTTATTAGTGGTTATGATGATTCCAGAATTTTCCACTCTTGCAAAGTCAGCAACAATCTCAGACTTGATACTTTTCAATGCCCTATTAATATTAACAATATAAGAACTTGAATCTTTCATAAACTGCAATTTGTTCTTGTTATTCATAGGAACAATGATCTGTTATCTGTTTTCTTGAAGGTCCCTTTGTAGTTTTTTTTAACCAAGGTTTGGACTTATCTTCCTCTTGAATGATTTTTGAATGTTTTTGATTTTCTTGCTTTGAAGGTTTGGGAATGTCTCCTTGATCTTTAAGATATCCCTAGTGATATTAGCTGAAGAGGAAGTAGTAGAAGAAAAAATGGCATGAGCAAAATATATTTTTTGATCTTTTTTATCAGTGTTTTTCTTGAAAATTTTAGAAATCTCATTAATCTCCTTAGGAGATTTCACTAGAATAGGAGGAGAAAGCAATGGAATAAATACTGGTTTATTACCATTTTCTCTCCTGTTAGTCTTGTAGTTATCTCTCACATTTATTTTGGGAATAAATTGAGCTTTAATCTTGTGCCTAAATAATTGATTGATTTTGTCAGCAATGAGTTCATTCTACTCTGACTCATAAAGAGACAAAATAAAATTCCAGACTGCTTCACCAACACCTTTGAAATCATTGACATCATTAGCTTTATCTTTCTCAACCTTTTTGTTGAGTATATATTTCATCATGCAACAAAGAGATTTCTTGATATTAATAGCATCTAACACAAGATGTTCTATTGAACTATGTAAAGAGATAGAATGAAAGTTACTATCCCAGATATCTAGTGCTATAGCCTGATTTACATCATATGGAAGCTGAATGTTCAACATATTTTTGGAAGGACTAGAATTAGTTCTTTTAATTTGCTTGTCCTTACCTTTACTATGAAGTTTGCGTGCTTTCTTGAGAGCAGGCATTTCATTGCATATACATTGGCTATTGCTAGCTAATTCCTTGTCAGTTGCCAGTCTAACTAACCTATCCTCCTCTGCTTGTCCAGTATAAGACAGTTGGAAACTATTAATTGGTTCTGTAGAGACCTCCTCAGTGTTGTGGCAACTACTAGACACAAAGTCTAATAATCACACAAGTAAGTAAAGCTCTCAATAGGCTATCAATGTAGGAACCATAAGAGAACTCAACAAGGAGTCTCTGCTGTATTAGAGTCCTATTTATACAAACTATACCTGGTCCATGCTACTAATAATTAAACCTGCCCTAATGTCCATGCTTTATCCTCATGTCCATCTCATATCTTACTCAAGGCTACTATGTTGTATCCATATGCTCTAATATCATCTTCCAGATTCTTCTACCATGTTCTAGGCTTATGATGTCACATCATGTGACATGTCATGTGACTGCAATGTCATATGCCACTTCATCATCCCAAAGAAAATGCAAAAGGAAAAGAAAATAGAAATTAAATAAAAGAAAAGAAAAATTATCAGTGTCCAAAGCATTCTATAACACTCAGGAAGATCATTATTGATTTCTATCTGCATATAGTATGAAATAGATGAGGTGCTTAATGAAATAGAATAACTTCTCAAGCTGTATTTGCTAGAGAGGGCTGAATATCCTCTATTTATGTTGATATTGATGTTTATCTCCATATTAGAAGAAATACTAGCTATTGTAGAGTTTGTAGTAGACACAGAAGCAAAAGAACAGTATTTATTCACAACTTCTCTTATAGACACTACCATACAAGATAAAGGTAAGAGAAAAAAAAACAATAATGCTTAATCTTAAGTCTGGAAAATAAAATAAAATGGAAAATAAAATAAAAATAAATAAAGTCTACTATCTTCAATTCTGACAATTCTGTTCTCTTATATTTATCTGAAGGTGAGTAGTACTAGTAATTGTTGCTGCAATACTTAGATTTTTCTGAAGTTCTCAAACTCTATGCAATTCTACAGACTTTGCATAGTTGCCCTAATAGATAAAGTTATGTATAGGTTGTCAGAAAAGGCATTAAGGTGTTGAAAGAAATATAATGCACAATAGCATGGTAAAATATAGATAACTAGCAACTACTTACCTATAGTAAATACTCTAGGAAAGAGCTAGATGTTGTAGCAACCACTCGCCGGAACAGCACTCGTAGTATGCTGACTTCAGCAAAGCTCTCAGTAGGCTATCTAGTAGTGGTGATTACAAGAGAACTCAACAAGGAGCCCTCGCTGCATTGCTCCTCTATTTATATAAATTACATGTGGTCCATGCTACAACAATATTAACCTGCCCTTATGTCCATGCATCGTCCTCATGTCCTATTACTCATCCACATGTGTTTTTCTTAAGGCCACTAT
>Ga0157363_1007326_pt1 | contig 10447 bp, 3 predicted proteins | sample AttsexASBM1_FD_111477 | JGI IMG/M metagenome (GOLD analysis project Ga0157363, IMG submission 111477) | Fungus gardens microbial communities from leaf cutter ant in Ribeirão Preto, State of São Paulo, Brazil - Atta sexdens ASBM1 | ecosystem: Host-associated > Fungi > Mycelium > Unclassified ...
CGGCCTCGGTCATTAAACTGTCGCGACGAGTTAACAGCTAGGTGAACAAAATGCCATTCGACGTTTATTCCTCGATTATGAACGATATCGCATATATCGAAACTGGCTGCAATTTCCTGTCGCGTATCAGTAACAACGCTGTGCAAGACCCTTTATATTCCTCAGCAAACTAGGTCAAGAAGGCAAACGCATCCTCGCACTACCACATTACTTCGTGTCAAAGTAATCTATAGAATAGAACTTCATTCTTCAATTCAGTATTCCTTCAGTACAGGATGTCTCGAGGGATTAAACTAGAAATAAGTAAAATTAATTGCAAAAAAAAAATCTGAAAAATCTTAAATTTTCTATAGGAAAATCTAATTATCTCCTTTTTTTTTAACCGGATGTTATTAATTGTATTAGTTACTTAAAGTGATCAAAAATATTGCTATATACATATTTTGGCAGTAGCACTTGCTTCCTGTATTTGTTTTTTCATAATAAAAAGTTAAATTGTTATTTTCTGAATTTTTTTTAAATTTGTATAAAATATACGTTACGTAGATGATATATTATATTTTATGTAATATAATTTTAATAATATCGTTAAAATATCACCAAAAATACATATATAAAAGAAAAAAACGATCTATTTAACATAAAATTCTCATCATAAAATTATTTAAAAAATGAACAGACAAAAATAAATGGAAATTATTAAATTTCCATTTATTTTTTGCTGTTTAATCATTATTATTATGCGCATATATCTGCCAAGATATTTTGAATTTTTACCAACATTTAACCCAATATTTGTTTAACAGTTTAAATTGTAATTTCTAAAATAAAATCGAGTAAAACACATAAATTACTGTTACATACAAGAAGAGCAAAAAAAATTGCTTACCGTGAAAATTTAACTTTTCTATTTTTCTTGTATTTATTGCATGCATGCATGTACGTCGTAAATATATCGTCGGCAGAATTATTTAACGACTATAGCTTACCATTTTTAAGGAACATAGCAGGGAGAGTAGGACGGCGTCGATGGAAGAGGAAAAATGCCGTCGGATATGTAAGGCCGTGCCTCGAGAAACCAAATGTTTGTGGACAAATCGTCATCGTTTTCGACGAAGAAAATCAATAAACATTCAGCCCTAATGCATCATCCGGAATGAAAATCGTTCTGCACACGCGGACTCTCGATCCTGATCCATAGAATTTTGAATCCTCTATTTCTCGTGGTTGAATGGCAAGCCGGGAAAACTATATACGACATAGAAAAACTCGATCGTTTTCATTGAATTGCGGAATTTCACCAAGTTTTATGTTTCGAGATTCAAACCGCGGGATTTAGTAACGCGAGTCTGTTTTACAAAATGCAAAGCTATCAAGAGAATACCTTTTCCAAATAAGATAAAGAAAAAGAGAAAAGAGCCAATCAAACTTGATACATAAAAGTTAAATATTTTTTTTTTCTTTTGCTTACATCAGATTTCTATATATGTCATTTTCAAATCTTTGATATAAAGATTTAAACATTAATTACGAACGGAATAAAATTGAAGTATATATGAGACAGTGAAGTCTAAATTTTCTATGCGACATTAGATAGACTCTTCACTTTGATCTAAAATATGATATGAAAATTGAAGAACAAGGCTAATACGAAGATTATAAGAATGTAGCGAACTAATTGCCTGTAGTTAGCAAAGTCTAAGATTACGAAGTGTTGTAAAACGCAATTTACAAAATTGTAAAAACATATATTAAAATGTGAGTAACATGAATTCTGAAGACTTACTTTAAACGATTTTTGTTTGTAAGGAAGATGTATATACAGATGTATATACATCTAATTTGAGAAATAAAAATATTTTATCAAATCAAAAATTTTTTGTATTTATAATTTTTTTATATAAAAAAATTATTCTTTTACCATGTTCTCTCTCTTCTTTTTTTTCTCTTTTTTCTATTTGTTTCATTAATTTAATATTTGTTACGTTTTTGTTAAAATTATATTATATTATTTTGTACTTTTCATTTAAAAAGTATAATACTAAATAATGGTTAAAATAAATATAATTGTACAAAAAAATATAATATAATTTCAGATATTTCGTTGAAAGAGTTAAAATATTAATATTTTCGTGCGCGACAAATCCGACTCAGAGGTATCGTGCGGTTTATTCAGATTATTCAATCTACTCGGGAACAGAGAAAAGGATCGAGAAGTGTTACTGCGCAGTTATCTTTGTCTAGGACTTCTTCTCTTTATCCTCGATTTGCATTCTGCGACTGCTTATTTACATTCTGCAACTTCGTATTTAAAATTAAAGTGGAACCACCATCGAATTGCTTGCCTCACACTAATTAAATGTTAACAAAACACGAACATATCTTAAATGCTGCAAACTTTTTTTTGTAAAACAGGCAAAATATCGTCGAGTTTAAGCTCATATTACTTTTATATTGTTACATTCACGTTAATTTTTTCACGTGAATTTTTTCAATGTATAACAAATTTTCATTAATTATCTTATCATTAGATCAAACGCGTCCTCTCCCTTTCTTTTAGATCAATAAAACGTGATTTTCTGAAAAACTTTAACTAAATTTAGTACTTAAAATTTTTAATTTATCACTGCAGCACATTGACATCAGAAATATAACGTGATATATTTTCTTACAGTATATACATTGACATAAATAACTTTTTCATATGCTACGCTCATACACGACTTGTGCACTTTCTCTTTTCGGTCCATATGAACATTAGATAGCTGTAAATCTTAATCATCTATCATGAAATTCGATTTTGTATAGAACATGTGTAGATTAAATTATACGATCATTTTTATTACTGGAAGAGAATCGTAGACAGAGACTTCGGTACATTTTATTCGATCGAGCACGAATAGCTGCAGCGCGTATAAAATGAGATAATTTATTTCAATATGTGATGTATATTGGAAAAAGATTCGTGTAATTTCCCGACGTTCAATATATAACTGTAGTAAAGAGAGCCGGAAACGATTTCGATGTATGTTTAACAATGTATTTTCACGTATTCGTTTCGAGCTTTTGCTCAAAGCATAAAATCTTTAAAAAATTATAAAGAAATCGTAGACTTTACAGGGTGGGTCATCAAAATCCGGATAAATTTCAATTTAAATTTTCCACTATATTGTGCCTCCGCCAGAGACGTCCAAGAAAGCCTGATGCTTTTAATAAAGTCATATTCTCAAAATGGCCGCGATGTTGAAATCAAGTACGGAGTATAATCGGAGAACGATCATCGAAGGCCTTCGCGCTTAGCAACGAAAGTAATTCGATTCTTTGGATACTCGAGATCAATTGTGTATTGATATTGTGGCAAAATATATGACTTTAGAACAGTTCAACGAAGATTCCAGTATGCCAGCGAGGAAAAGTCACTCGAAAGAATGTATCGCGAGGACCCCCGCAGTCGTTGAAAGGGCTCGAGCACTGGTTTCAGATAACCCAAGGCAATCGTTGCGAAAATTAGCATCGATTGTTGGTGTAAGCGAGCCAACAATGCGTCGAATTGCCGAGGAGGACCTCCGATACAAATCGTACACATTAAAGATACGACAGATGCCCTCTGAGGCTGCCAGGACAACCCGAATTGCTCGCCTCGGCTCCCATTCTGGCCTCCCAACAGCCTTGGACTATTACGTATGGAGCGTAGTTGAAAGGGTCACAAACAAATCTCGGCATCCCAATGTGACGTCATTAAGGATTGCTATTGAGGACTTGCAACGTTCGTCGGCATGGACAGCGCTACATTACAGCGTGCGTGCGAACCCTTCAGAGAATAGAGGCCATTATTCGAGCTAATGGGGGATATATCGAATAATTATGCTCTGCAGGGAGCTCTCAAATGCCAGGTAAAAAGATTTTTTGAATATTTAATTTTTCATTAAAAACATTTTATTTAAAAAAATTGTTCGATTTGTCTGGATTTTGGTGACGCATCTATATATGACTTAATACTCGCTTGTGGATAATTACCAATTATAATTAGGTGAATTCAATAGATAGCACTAGTAAGTCGTACAGACCGTCTGTCCGACTCAGTAAAAATTAGAAAAAATCGTAAAACTTTAGACTATATAGAATTCAATTATCTTACATAATATTATTATATCTAACGAATTCGAAAAATTCGGAAAAAGGACGGTTTTGAAGTAGTAAATTTAATTATAGATATAGATATCTAAAAATAATTTTGTTGTATCAGTAAAATAAATAAAATATGTACGTTCAAACTAGGGTTGCTAAAATGTCGAAACTTTCTATAGTATTGTTTATCATGATTATTTTGGTGATTTAATCAAATTATTATCAAATCTGTATCTGAAATTTTTAAATGCTTCAGCAAAATCATTCTTTCCGTGCATATTTTTCAAAATTTATACAGTTAGAATAAAAGAACTTACAAATTTTTATACCGCATATTTTTTCGTAAAAAAAAGCCGGACGTAGTCCATCACAGGACGTTTGCATTTCGTCTTACGGTGAATAAATTCTGTCGTCAATACCAGCGTGGATATCCGGTATTGCATCGGTATCACCCGGTACACACTTGGCAGGCTTATGGGCTTTTCAATTTCATTCCTCGCCGAGTGGGTTCCATACGGTGACGCGCGATAGCTATTGCGGGAGCTTTACGTGCACGCCCGTTGAAATTTTTCCGAGACGGCGTTTCAGAGGCCATTATGGCATTCCCATCTCTTGAATGATATCCTGGAAAGCGCAATGATGCAAGAGGATGGCTAACGCTATCCATGAGAAATGGAAAAATAATTGGCCGGATGCATACGCCAGTCCGGTTGCATTTCAAGAATATATCACAGAGAGAATGTACCATACCATACGCCTCGCGCAGTTTATTCCACCTTTATTTGCGGTCAATTTTGCTGTATATAAAAATGCTCGGGTTACTCGAGAACAAAATTTTTTAATTAAGTTAATATTGTTACCTTCAGATATCATAATTACGGAAAATAGCTTTGCGTCACATTGTACGGTATTTTTTATTCTGTGGCATAAAAACTGATTAATAAAGAAGATTGAAACTGTTAGCGCTTTTTCGAATGTGAAAAGGATTTTTTATCTCCGAATGAAAAAGGTTTTCGTTGCAAATTTACGATCTCACGTAAGTTTCACTAAAACATAATCATGTTGTATTACCGTTTATTGAGTCTTGACCGGAAAGCACTCAAGGCACTCGGTAATCACAATGGTTCAATGCTAAATTGAGAAAGTTTCGGAAAGTTTAATATCCTATATACTCCGCAAGGCCAGTCAACAATAATTCTCGTTACATCTACAGGATGTATCAAAACTCACTTATTTCCTCTAAGTCACAAATGCATCCGATGAACTCGCAGTCGCGGTTTTTCTCAGCAGTTTAACTGTAACTTTCTCATGTTAAACATGAAATATCGTGATATTTATATATATGGCTCTATTAAGATCTAAACTCACTCAATTTAAATTCATTTTGATTTTAAATAATAACATTCTATCACCTATTATATTTAAAATTTAATTAGTTTGTTAATTTTTATTGTTAACTAATTGCAAAATCGGAAATCCTATAATATTTTCATTAAAAAATAATAAACTTTCCAAATTGATCAAAGGACTTTATAAAGGAATTTGTAATTGAAAAAGAGATACAACAATCTCTGATACACTCTGTATATTATGTATACTAAAACACTATGACACAAATGATGTAACCCGGAGAAGGGTAAGGGAGCAAAGTTTCTTAATAAACGTTGACGTCGACACCGCGTGGCAATTCCTTAAGTCGATACAGAAACTCGCTCTTATGAACTGACTTATGAACGGATTAGAAACGAATCCCCGCTTTAATTAAGCTTCGCAGAAATACGTTAAGGGAATCCTAAAATCATCTATTACCGACTAAATTGTAATTTTGTATAATAATTACTTTTTTCCTCTTTAGCAGATTCGAATATCCTCTTTCAGGATAAAAGTATACGCATTAATACTGTATGTAAAGTGGAGTTTATGCCGGGAACGACAAAAAATTTTTCTTAAAATTTCAATTTCGAAATTTTTTAATCGTTTTCTGCATAAATTCCACCTCACAGACATGTATTAATATGTATTTTAATCCTGGAAAAGGATTTTCGAATCTGTAAAAGAGGAAGAAATAATTGTTATACAAAAATTATAATTTAGTCGGTAATAAAGACGGCTTTAGAATTCTCTTAAGCGTGTTAAAAATAGATTCTATTTACGTTAAAAAAAAACTTTGAATTTTATATTATTAGCGATCTAATATTGAAAGAAGGGACGTCATTCACTCTTTTTTATAGAAGCTTTTATTATAAAAATAGGAAGCTAATTAAAACATTTCTGACGTATTGGCAAATTCGATATAAAAAAGATATACATTATTAATATAATGTACATAATATATTAATAATAATAATTACAAGAGTTCTGATTCTAACTATAAAACAATCTCCTTTGATGTATACAAAAGCGAATATGTAATCGAATGAATCATTATATCGTGATATCAACTTAGTGCACTGTCATTAACGGTTTAATGTCATATTATTATTACCTTTTTAAATAAACATTTCCGGACACGTGCTTACACAATCTTCTCTTACGGTTTTTTTTTTAATGGAATCAAAGTATTGCACATACTATAGAATTGTATTTATACATATATATATGCATGTGTATATTATATGATAAAATTAATCTCTATTTTCATATATTTAATTTATATGTTATATAAAAATGAATACTATTGCAAACAGCTTATCAATTAATATATTATGCAGAAATATTATGAAAAAAAAAAATTTGCCCCCAGAGAGATTTGAACTCTCGACCCCTGGTTTACAAGACCAGTGCTCTAACCCCTGAGCTATGGAGGCTTTCGATTGACACCTCTTTTACTATACTTAAAAGGAACATGACGTAAATCATATTTAATACATTAAACAAAAATATTATTTTAATTGTAGCAGAATTCTCCCTTTTTCATTTAACAAAGTAATATTGTTAATTTAAGAAAATATGAAAGATTTTCGTGCAAAAAAAAAGAAAAATGTAAAAAAAGAAATCTCAAATACGTTAATTAATATATTTAAATATAAAAATACTTTCATAATATTAAATTTAAATTGTTTATTTTTTAATTTTTTTGTATGATAAACAAAGATGTCCAAAATATTGTATTAAAATAAAATTAATATTACTTTTCCATGTTGTTTATATTACAAAGATATTAAAGACTTGTTTTAAAAGGATTCCGAGAATTTAAATAAAAGAGAATTTGTTCAAATAAAATTGCTGTGCAATGAATAAAATTATTCATTTAGGAAAATCATGTCGTAGTCATTTCTACTTTACAATGCAGGAACTACTCCAGTTTTTCTAGTTAAAAAAGAATTCGCTAATATATTCTCAGTACCTTTGAACCTTTTCTTTCAGAACTACGATAAATATTAAATATTTATTTGCATATTTATGAGGAAATATTCACATATGCCGCCACTATGAGTTTGCGTGTTGACGTTCCGCATTTTATTTCGCATTTGCCAGATACTCGGAAATTTCGAATCTGCTGAACTGTCACGTTTCTAAAATATTTACTTACGCCTAAATATTTACTTAAAATATTTAATTACATTTACTTTATTTCCGAATCTTTCAATTTAATGAACATTTAATCTTTTTTATTTGATTCATTATTAAATCTCAACGACAATATGATAAAGTTCAAGGGCTCTAAATAAAGAATAATGTTTAGATATTATAGTATAATCGAAATAATCATATTAAATATAAAAACACATGCGTCCATTCTATTCATAGACGTAATACGAAAAGAACAGTTTTATTGAAGTGTTAGTTTTAGTTGAAGTCTAAAAATTGAACGAGATACAAATCTGAAAATAATTTTATTAGACCATTAGAATAATTATATGGGGCGTTCAAACTAGTTGCTAGAATGTGAAAACTTTTTGCAGCATCACGCTTAAGTTTCTTATATAATTATTTTGATGGTAGAACAAAATTATTTTCAGACCTATATTTAGTTAAATTTTCAAAAACCTAATCGTTCTCTCTATACTGTGTACTACATACTGTGTACTCCAATGAAGTTGTCACTATCATTTTTTTGTAAAGAGATAATTTGGTGTGCATTTTCTTATTCTCTTCATTTATTCTTATCGCATTTACATAACAATGATATCACTCAAAAAACAGAGTTTTTTAGAAAATGAGTTTGAATGTTTTAAATCATTAATATCACAAAATTTTGTAATATTAATTTTGAAAATGTAATTTGGTATAATAATTGATTATAGAAGAATAAAAGTATGTCTCTTAAAATATGTTCTTTTTTTGTTTCCGTTCATTTTTTGTAAGCAATTCCAAAAAGCAAACTTTTTTAGTTATGTTATAGCAAATGAGCAATATGTATATTTGTTCTAAGCCTTTATTGCGCCCCCTCATCTAAAATAAATTAAAAAGAGATATCGATATACTTCAACATTATATTTCTTTTTTAACAAAGCACAGATGTTAAGGTCAATTAAAATAGTAAAACGCGCAGTTTATACCTACTACGTCTTTGATTCTATCAGTAAAAAAGAAATGAACCTTTTATTGGGTTGTCCGGAAAGTTCGTGCCGACTAACCTATATAATTTAATAAATGTATACTAAAATTTAAATTTTTTGCGTTTCAATTTTCCTTCAAAGTCAGCACGAACTTTCCGGACAACTCAATACTTATAAATCTTAGGATGACAAACAGCGTGCGATGTAAAAGGCTCGTGAAAAGCGCCTTCCATCACTCGTTTTCCGCCAAATAAGCTACGAAATGCGGCGGAGGAAGTCGATGAAGGACAACCCGTCATAATGCAGCTGGTTCTGCTGTGTGCGCAGCCACTGTACCTTTCGCATACCTGGGAAAATGCATCCTTGAGTGCGTTCGCCAGGCGACAAAGTCCGCCTGCGCGTCGTAAAATCGCTACATCGCTCGCCTATCTTAAGCTGCCGACTTCGCAATGTCGGTGTAAACTTTAAGGGTGAAAGGAGAATAGAATAAAATTTTATGCCAGCATCGCTTGAATAAAGTTCAGCTCGCACAAAGGTATTCTTACAGTTACTATTATTGAATGTATTATCACTCATTAAACGTGATTTTCGCAAACTGAAATTTAATTTTTACAAAACGATTTTTTATAAAAATCGACGATACATCTTATGTCAATCGTTCTTCAGTTTCTTCTACGAAGAAGAATCTTTAAAAAAAAAAAGGAAGAAATTGCGCAGTTTCGCAACGTAATTTTTTATGACGCTGTAACTTTTTAGACGCTTGAACGACCGTCTAGGGCATCCTCACTGCAAAAATGCGAAATAGAAAATTATTCGATAATAACGGTTAAGTTCGGAATTAAAAACTTTAACAACTGGAAATTAAGACAGAAGCAAGAAACTAACGAACTACGTTTAAGGACTGATTAAGTTCTGACAGGGCTAATTAGAAGCGTTTCGTGCTATTCGTCAACTTGTGAAAATTGTGCTGATTTGATTAATGGCGTATATACAACGTTAAGACGGAAAATGCGTAAAAAAGCGCGATTATTTTGAGTTTATGCATCTACGTTTCATGAAAAAAAATAAAAGCGAAATGAATGCTTTTAGCCGAAGATGGAAGCGGAAGCATTTGTTTGTTTCGCGTTATAAAGCACGTCGTATTTCCGTTTGAGTAATCCTTCGTTTTTACTACAAAAGCAATTGCTTTGCTTTTCCACGCTGAAGCCTGCAGCCGTCTTTTGTCATTACTATCACATCGGTTAACGTAATTTAATTATCTTTAACGAGGTAACGATCGTAAGGTGAGTTTTTTAAATTCATCGATTAATCAATCGCATTATGCGCAAATGCAACTTTATAAAAGTTGCATTTGCACATAATGCGATTAATCAGTCGATGAATTTAAAAACTTGCCTATATTTATCTCAATGATTGATCTTTCGAACTCATATAATATATAATTATGACATCGTGATGCGCATATATTAGTAGAAGATAATTAGAAAGTGAGGTGTAATTTCAACTATATACCAAGAAGTCAACTACTTCATGTAATGTCGTGGTATTTATTTTCACATGTATTGAATATGCTACATGTTTATGTCACTCATCTCCACAACATTATTATAACTTTTTACTGATAAAGAAAGTAAACTTTTTACAAATAATTGGACAAGTACGTTTTTGTTATTAAAATTTATTGGTACAATAATTAATTAATTTAACATTTTATAATCTTTGTTATTAATATTTATTATATATAAATACGAAGGAAATATGAATATACACTGAAAAAAATATTTCTAAATTTTAATAAATTATTTGTTTGAAGTATA
>Ga0157363_1007327_pt1 | contig 10447 bp, 1 predicted proteins | sample AttsexASBM1_FD_111477 | JGI IMG/M metagenome (GOLD analysis project Ga0157363, IMG submission 111477) | Fungus gardens microbial communities from leaf cutter ant in Ribeirão Preto, State of São Paulo, Brazil - Atta sexdens ASBM1 | ecosystem: Host-associated > Fungi > Mycelium > Unclassified ...
AAAAAGAATGAAATATAAATATCAATTATTTAAAGAAATATTCGCCATTGTGAACGCCGAGACGGAAAGATAGTCGGGAACGCCATGGGTAGGTTAGCACGGTCAACTTTTAACTTTGCCCGGCTTCCTCTTTCAGTTCTTCCGTTCCTTCTATGTCGTCATGTACTTATCCACTTTTTCCTTTCCGGCACACCTTGCAGGCACTGCTTTTAACTTCTACGACACACTTTCTACGAGTCTGTACCTTAGTTAACGAGGGATGAAGCGACATTGCTTTGCTCTGGACAAAATACAGCGGCACAATCGTGGCTTCTGTATGTCCTGCTTTACGTGCATATATATGTACATAGACATGTTTATGAGCAAAACATTCTATATAGCCTAGAAGCAATGATCTTAATAGACCCTGATTGCTCAATCTGTTTGCATTCGAGCTTTCTTAGGAGAAGACCTATTGTGTTATTTATCGCTTTAATATTCACCAGTAATTATTTCTACAATTATTTAATTATAATTGTTTGATATTTTTTAATTTTGAAAAATTATACGTACAGTTTAATAATGAATGATTTCTGTTCAAATACAAATTGTGCTGTTAACATTACTATAAATACCTATAAATATAGACGTTATTAACGTATTATAAAAAAATAGCAATTTATTCAAGATAATTGCGGACATATAACATAAAAAGATTCACGTGTATAAGAACCCCTCTTTTTAGTTTTAAGAAATCAAAATAAAATATTTTGTTTATTTTATCTGTAGTTGTCTAATAAATATATTGTAATATATAATCACAGACTTCTATTACTAGACTGATCACACTTTGTCGCCATATTTAATGAAAGCGATCGGCTGCCATTGTTTCATCCATTTAACATACACATACATTACAGACAATACGCACGTGTCACAGATAATAAAGATTAACAAGGCATAATAAAAACTTCTGGTCACATTTATCTTTTAACTTTTATCACATACATAAAATAATCACTCAAAGTGAGTAGTCCAGTTACAGAAGTTTGTAGTAATAACGTATAAAAAGTTTGGATTTTGCGTAAATCTTGGAGCAGCAGTTATTCTGGAATCTAGCCAAAAGAGAAAATTCTTGAAGGCGGGGAACGAACGAGAATGTAGAATTTGTCTTATATTCTTTATATATGGAGTTCTAAGACTGGAAACAAGGTTTCTTTTTGCTAAAGCGATGTCGCATTATATTTCTGTCCGTCTGCAAGCAATACCAATCGAAAAGAAAATCCCAAAACCACGCGAATAAAAATATTATCTTGGAAAATATTTTTATACATTATTAATCGTCATGATCTTGTTTTTGAAAATTTGATAAAAATTGACAGAATGTGATCGAAACGAATAAAATTATTCATTCATGTCCTGTGATGGCTCATGTTCAATATTATCGCACGTAACATGTGCTTTGACAATACGAATGATCTGGATATTACTAAAGTGAATATATCAGAGGAAGTGGTATCTCATGGCACATTAGTGATGATAGTTACTCCAACGACGTGAGATTTAGTCAATGTCAAAACTTCAAAATCGTCTTGTTACTATTTGCAACTAAATCTGAGTATACTATATTTTATCGGTCGATATATACGATAGCGAATGTACGATGAAAATACTCCAGTTGTGAACTATCTTTATTGCTTCTCTTGCTGCTTGTATTTCAGCTTTAATTTCTCTCAAAGGTCTTTTTCAATGTCAGCACAGCGCGATAAAATAACAAACGTATGCGGTGTAAAAATAAATTTAACATTAGTGAAATCTGTGATACATGTTTTGCGTAGAATTTTTTCAACCATTTCGCTTTTTATATTTCTTTGCTGTCTAAGAAATTGTATATAAGAGATTCTTCTCACATATTTTTTCAAATATTTCGTAGCTTTTTGCTACTAACACCGGTTAGAAGAAACTTATAGTCCGGGAGATAATGACACAAAAATGGTCTTTATTTGTGATCGCTTGAAACCCCGTCATTTATTAGATAAATAAGGATGGAAATGCAAGTATGGCAGATCTCCCGAAATTTTAAAATTGATAATGTATGATTGAAATTATAAAAATTTTTTTGCTTTTTTCCTCATATGTTACCTGCTAGCGTTTGTTTACTAGTAATAGTTTACGTCAAAAAATCAATCGGAAGATAGGTACCATTTCTGTGGATCAAAGGAGCCGTCAAACTAAGCTAAAGATTTGTAACTGACTGTTTTTTTGTACACTACTTGTTTTCACGAAACATACAAAAATACACCTGCCACATCGTTTGATTGGATTTATGGAGTCGCTATGTTTGTCCTAACGTGTTGAATTTTAAATTAAAACGTCATGATTTCGTTACCGACTAAAAAATGAAGTCCACGGTAACAAATCATGACGACTAAAAAATTTACCATTTTAGCTTAGTTAGGAGCGGCCCTTTCGACCCACAGAAACAGTATAGCACCTACTTTCCGATTGATTTTTTTTGACGTAAACTATCTCTAGAAACAAACGCTAGCAGATAACATAAGAAAAAAACAAAATTTTTTACAACTTCAATCATACGTCATCAATTTTAAAACCGCGGGAGATCTGCCATACTTGTGTTTCTTTCATGTTCATCTAATAAATGACGAATTAATGACGGTTTCAAACGATAACAAATGGAGACCATTTTTGTGTCATCATCTCCCGAACTATTATAACGGTTAACGATGAAACATAATCTTCGATCATTGTTTCCAAGGGATAGGATAACATCCCCAAGCTTGTGATGACAAATGTGCTCCATATGAGCAATGGGTGATCGTGAGTTTAAAGGGCTATACAGCTTGTGAATTGAAACTGGGAATAGAAAGCACAGATTGTGTCCAATTCGCGCTTTGATTGAAGGCACACATGTGCCTAATATCAAGATTCAAGAGCCGGTAATTTCGAGTGATTAGACCAAGCGTATATTGCCACTCCAGCCTAAGGGTTCCCCTTGACATAGCACTCTCAGATTCTGCGTTTTGACCTAAATTCCGTTTCTCTTCGATATACATTTCCCTCCAACTTGCGTGTACATGCTTGGATGCCAAAAAGGTACAACGAATAGAAATTTCTGAGCGCGGATTGTGATACATGCATGGAAGAACGTGAACGATATTTCCGTGGATTTGTCGAAAAGGATTTCTTACATGACAGCGTATGCATTATGTCTACTATCGGCATTCATAAATTTATTTCTTATTTGAAATTAAGTTATACTTTAATTATGTCGCGCGTTTATGCATATTAGATAGATTGAAAATTTTGAAGAATTTGTATTTATTAATAGACACTTGCCTAGATAATAATTTATTCCCTTACTTAAAAAATGATGCAATCCAAAAATTAAGTTTCTCAAAAAAAGGGAAATTATTTTTCAACTTGTCAGAAAATTATTAACTAATCAAATAATATTTGCAAAAGGAATATATTCTTCTTAGCTGTTTAAAAAAATATATTCTTAATTGATTAAATGCCATTTTAGACATTTTATTTCACAACTTTAAAAAGTTATTTTATTTTTAATGATTGAAAGATAATGTTTATTTCATTCATGGTAATAAGAAAATCATATTTTTTAAATTGTGTCACTTTTGAAATAAAGAAACGATTATTATATTAGATACGTGACAAAACTTTTTGTTTTTAATTTAAATTATAATGAGTTAAAATATTGAATTCGCTCTCTCTCTCTCTCTCTCTCTCTCTCTCTCTCTTTTTCTTTAACAATCATTCCCTAATCATTTTACTCATTATTAAAAAATTATGTGCGAATTTTTTTAATTCAATATTTCTAATTACATTGATAAGAATTCGATCTGCAATTAGAGCTGTAGTCAAATTCATTTGTTAATCTAGAACAGAAATCATTAATTGTTGATAATCGATCTAAACGTATTAAAATATTTCGAGTAGTTCTGTACCATTCGAAATTGACAGCTGAGAAATCGTCCATTCTAACCGCGGTCAATTCGTAATCACAGAAATGGGCTATTCATGTCTATACACACACACATACAGTAACTAACATCAGTAATAGCCTATCTGCCAATGCGCATATATATGGTCAAGATATGTACATAACGGTATACTGCGGACGCCCTTTCAAATTCAACTGATTATGGCGCCGCGCCGTACGGAAAGCGAAAATTACAGCGAGTATCTGGACAGTGACTAGACCGCAGTGCATTTGTGTGACATCCGCGGCAGTTAGGCAGTTAAAATCATGCATTCAGTGCGGTGAGGAAGAGAAGAGGGATGAACATGGATGAGTCGACGGACAAATCTCAGTAAATGCTAGAGAGCAGAGACCGTAGCATTGACGCTTAAAATAAGTAGGGCATTAAATAATATAAATTGTATATACACATAATTTATGTAATTATATATTTACGTAATTTATTGTAAAATAAATATAATGATGGTGTTAAAGGTTTTTTTTTCTTAATATAAAGCTGTCATCGATTTATTTTTTTTATGATGTATATTTAACGAATCAAATGTAGGTATAATGTAAGATCTACAGAATTGGAAACGTATTGATGATACATGCGTAAACCGTGAAATTATTTTCGAATATCGCTTAAACGTAATCGGCTAGCTGGAATTTGGCCGATTACAACGTATGAAATGGGGATTATGCGGTTTGCGCCAATTGGGTTGGGACGTCAGGGGTAATTACAAGTTGAAATCACGTAGTAAACTTTGGAGAACATTTAGATCGATAGGCAAAATTCTGTATCCGCCATCGTATAAGTTATAGCAACTTACGGCTGACTGAATGAATTTCTGATAGGCATCTTCTATCATGCGGAATCTACTTTGTGTACATTGTTAAAGTCTGATATAAACGTGCAGTAGTTTAAGACTGGCATGGTAGTTTGAAAAGCACAGGTGTTTCCATGCTTTGTCGATCAAATGTGCCCATAGCCTTCGTGATTTTATTCGTAATTGGATAACTTCTGTGTCTTGCAAAATAAAAAGACTACATTTCATCTGCTAATTGTAATAGATAATTATTGTTTTTTTCTTTAATTTTATAAAAAAATTACATAAATTTTTTTATTAAATTTGACATTCTTTATTAAAAACAAAAACATTAACTTATTAATTATTCAGGTATATTTATAAATGAAATGAAATGTTAACAAAAAAATAATTCAACAAATCTATAGATATTGATATATCAAAAGTAAAAAAAACGTATCAGAATTTTTGTTTATGTGTTCAGATTAGTAGTAATTCCACAATTTAAAAAATTTAAAAGATTCAAGTACAATTTTTACTTTTTTTCAAGAGAAAGAGAGAGAAAAAGAAAGAGAGGGAGAGAAGAGAGAGAGAGAGAGGGAGAGGGTTCTGTATTATTTTATTTTACATTATAATTTAAACTCTTACTTTTTTGAAGAAGTTTAATCTTGTTTTTTAGATAAAATTTTTATCAGATAGAATTTTCTATATCTTATATATATATAAGATTCTCTCTCTGCTGTATTCCATTTCTTTTTCGAACATTTGGATTTAACGGAGCAACTAACTATTAATTTTAGGATATCTACACATGTAAAATTTTCTTATAAAGTTTGATTATTTTTTAAATGTAAATTTAATTGTACGTTACTCTAAATTAAACTTTTAAGATTGATTTACAAAGGTAAGTGTTAAGATAAAATAGTTAAACTATAGTAATTGTTGTTGAAGTAATTTAATATTCTTTAATACATGACATTTTGTACATAAAACATAAATTTAGAAATATTTAAGTTGCGGACATATATGCAGCAAAAAAAGATTTTTATCGGACAATACCTTGTGCAATGCAATACGATAAATAGAGCTATATTAGCGGACAAAATAAGAATTCTTGCAAAAGTTTAATGGCATAGTGCCTGCCTTTTCTTGGTTCTTCCTTGTCTCTCTTTTTCTTTTTCGTTGCAAACCATCCCATCGGCTTTTACAAATGTCCTGCAAAGTTGAAAATATAACTTCACCAGGGCTTGGAGTGGAGAATCTCAGCCTACGATACTATTCGCTCTTCCGGTCTCTATTTTTCTATCTTCTTCCACGCTCTTCAGTAAGTATTCTGGAAGTTGAAATATTACCGTGGCGGAAGAAGGTAACGTCTAAACGATTTGGCGGCTCGCCAGATCTCGGTTTTCTCGATTATGTCTGAGTGAACGTAATCTTGCGTAGATACCAATAACTGGGACGACTTGGTCGTAGTCAACTTCACAAGAAATGCATAATAAAAAAGAAGGATTCACAGTTATGAGTTACGCTTCTTTTGATAATGATCCAATCATTTCTCAACGTGAATTAGTCAGCCTTCTGTGACATAAGTATATTGCGAGCTATTCGTTATGTCATGTGAAACTATTTGTCATCGTTTATCAGACGCGTATAATCTATATTTGCAATTTTTTCTACTTTTAACGTTTGTGCCATGTAGATCATCAGTGGATTTTCGCTTGGACATCCGCTGGATTTTCCATTTAAGTTATTTTTACTAAAAAAAGAGTAATTTTAATATCATTCGTTAATACATAATTATTAATTGAAAATTAATATTGATCGAAAAATGAAGAAAGTCAATTTGATCAAAATTGGATCTTGGTGCCTAATAATATTTTTGTATGAATTTTACATTTTCTAGTGCAAGCAAACTGTGCGCAGATTATTGAAATATACATAAGATTTTGAAATATACATAATAATAATATATGATACAATATTAGATCTTTATTTTATAATAATAATTTTTATAATTATTAGATCTTCTTTTTTATAATAATAATTTTTATAATTTTTACCCATAATGAAACATATATTACTTAATAAATATAATAAACAAATACTAAATATCGTGGATTAACAGTGATCCATGCGGCGTGTTAAATAAGTCACCTAAAATTAATACGGTATAAAACGTATTAATATACACAGTAGATTCATATCTCGATTTAACTGTACTCCCTGCAAAAGCGGCTGAAATCTACATCCACAGAAAAATAGTTGATAACTTTGAGAGTATAGACTTTTCTTTTTCTTTTTTCTTAATCATTTTTAAATAGAATTAATATAATAGTATATATACATACATACATACATATATATATATATATATATATATGTGTGTGTGTATACGCGAAAAAGTCTGTGAGTATTACAGACATCTCACCGGCGATAATCATGATAATGGAATTGTCAGCGTTCTTGCGGTCGAGAGGTCGTCACTGCGAAAATTTATTATGCAGGCCGACCTTTATATACGTGCGATCTCACATATGTATGTATATGTCATTCGACGGTAACGGCGACGCTCGACTCAATTAATGCCACGCTAATTAGTGTCCTGGTCGTTCCAGTCTGCTCGGTAATTTCATTTCGCCGTGGCATCGCTCGGGAACATTTTCGCGTAAGCGACTTTCTGACGAATCAGTTTATGCTGGCCGATCGAACTAATGGTCGATTACGACTTGGAATACCGTGAATTATACGTGTACATTACGATCATCGTTAATGACATCGCTATTTCAGAGAAATGAGTATATATTTAATCGTCGGTTTTTTATACTAAAAAATAACTACATATTATGTGTCTTTTTACTGCAACTTGTTGTCGCTTTGTCGAGAGTGTACGAAACTGCCATACAAGAAGTCGTTTCATTCACCACAAAGCGTTTTTCTTTGTTGGTCATATACGTACGATGGCGCGAGCAGCCAATGGTGCGCAAATCCTTGGAAAAGACGTCTGCCGAAGTTTAATGGAGTATCGATGACCGTGCAGGTAGTGAAGAAGTGGAGGGTCGAAAAGCCGTCTGGTGAGTCGGTCGATTCGCTTGAGAGAGGAAGAGAGGTATCGAAGAGTCATCGACGTCGTCTACGAAGCAGATGCCTCGAACTCGATTGAAGATGCCGATAAATTGAATAGAGAGATCTACGACATACTCTGGGACGAAGGATCGTGTAGTTGTGCTCGTCGTACACAGACTCGCATACAGATCGCTTTCGTCAATCTATTATTACTTGTTAGACGATGTGATAAAAAGCGCCCTCTTCCCCCTCTTCGTTATAAATGTTCACTGTAGAATGCATTTTAAACCAACGAATTTGGACAGACACATCTGGTGTTATGGTATCGCTAGCACCATATTTTCGTATCTTTTTTTATTATGACGAATGACACAAACAGACATTCTACCATAATATTCGAATGCGTTTTCCATTCTCAATTTTCTGAGAGAATCCTGAGAAATGAACAATTTTTGAAATATTTAATAAGTGCGTACGACGAAAACCTTTTAGAATAAAATTGTTCGTAATTTTTATATATTTTTTTTTTCGTAACTTGAAAGGGGCTTTAAATCTAATTAGGAGTATAATGAGCGTAAAGGTACAAAGGTATTAAATCTGATTAATTCCGATACGAGCGACGCATTATCTTATATAGCATACTCGATGGCGTATCACGCGTTAATAAGCGGTTGTCGCGCAAAATTCATGGGTCGCGTCATTTCCATTAATTCTCTTCGATTTTAGATGAGAGGTCGTTGGATCGAGGTGTCGATGGCAGTGTACGGTATAGCAGCGGTAACGAGAATGCGAGAGGTCATCGTGAGTGTAATTGTAAAACGCGTTCGAGCTCGCGTCGTGTCAGTGCGTTGCGGGGGTCACCTGTGAATTACGGCGTGGCCGTGATTCCGCTGTTTCCCCATTTTCGGATGCAGCATCAATTTATTATACGCCGAGTGAAATAGAACGTCGGTGAAAAATTTTCTGACCGCTGGATTCATAGCGATATAAAGTCGCGTAAAAGCTTTCGCGATGGTGGACACATCGTGCATTTGCACGTTCGCATATCAAGTTTCGTAGATGCGGCATGTGCAAGTATTAAATTTAATATTACATACATAATGTTATAATGTGCACGATAAATAAATAAGATTTAATTTAAACTATTTTTTATAAATGTATTCTAACAAAACTATAAAACGAGTATAACAAGATATTTATGGATATATATAAAAGATTATTGTTTTATATTTTCATTTTATTTTTTCATTTTCATTTTATGAGCGTTTGAGATGGCAAATTACACCGGAAGAATTATTTTGTTACGAAAAATTTATTTAGCTCTTAATAGACACGGAAAGACATCATTTTGTTTGAATTATCAAAAATAATTATATAGAAGTTTAAATGATGATAATGCTGCAAAAAAAAGTTTTGATATTCTAGATAATTATGTTCTACATAATTATTTTGAAGATTTAAACAAAATGATTTTCAAATCTGTATCTAACTAAATTTTTACATACAGAAAAATATTCTATTGCTATAAAAAGTAATTACTCAATTTAATCAACTTTTTTTCTTTTAAGTAACGGTTATCTAACAAAGAATATTTCCTTGATAATAATTTTAAAATAATTTATTTATTATAAATTTTAAAAGAACTCTTTTATTATATACTTAAAACAAGAATTAATTTTTTTTAAGAATATTATAAAATTTATTGAAGAAGGGAGTTTGTATAATAAACAAATCGAATTTGTTTAGTATTAAACTTTAATCAAGAGTATTCAGAATATAAATTTAAATAAATTTGATGTTTGTGATTTTGTTAGATATGGATATATGAAATACTTGAAACAAGTAATCATTACTTGCGTATATTTTTCTGTGTGTAGATACATCAGCAAAACCGATCTGTCTGTGTATTTTAATTGATGGTTTTGCGTTAATTCATTACGTGCTAAATGATTTGATTTGATATATATTTATTATATAAATATATTTATTATATATATAGATACATATATAATGTTCCATGAAAAATATATCAATTTATGTGTCGGTTTTAACTCAAATTTATAAAATTGAAGAGTACATGTGTTACTTCACGTACTACTTCATGCATTAATGTTTAACGTTTCGAAAGAAAATACATTACTATTCTCTATCAGCGCAACGTTAGGTTATATATTTTTTGATTGACATAGATTGCGCCGATAAATCGTTTTGCTCGGACATAATTTTCATCAAGCTTTTACCGAACTCTGCTATCTCAATGCGCAATAAATGATCTATGCATGCGTGAAAATAATATATTGACGAGCAATTTAATATTTTAAAAAATTTCTCGAATTTTAATAATTATACAATATACACATATTACATACAGCTCATAGAGATTATATGAATATAAAATATTAATAGCTTATTGATATCTGATTTATGTCATGTTCGTGAAATGTATAACTAATCGAGATTTATTTAATTAATGTTATTACAATAGGCATTTTAATTAGATAATAATTATTCTTCATAATAATTATTCTTTAATCAAATAAGCTTTTAAATTATATAATTAGAATATAATTCACATATGAGCAGGGCTTAATGAAACATA
>Ga0157363_1007328_pt1 | contig 10447 bp, 4 predicted proteins | sample AttsexASBM1_FD_111477 | JGI IMG/M metagenome (GOLD analysis project Ga0157363, IMG submission 111477) | Fungus gardens microbial communities from leaf cutter ant in Ribeirão Preto, State of São Paulo, Brazil - Atta sexdens ASBM1 | ecosystem: Host-associated > Fungi > Mycelium > Unclassified ...
CCTTCCGTCTTTGCCTTTCAAGCAGCTGTTCACAAGCAAACAAACGCCGTTCAATATCTCTCGGCTTCAATTCGTACGGCACCCAATTTCCTTGCTTCTGAATCCCATTTGCTTTGAGGCGTTTTGAAATGGCTTATTGAGTCACTCCCAATGATCGTGCCAATTCTTCTTGATTTTGACACGAGTCTTGCTCAAGTAATGCCTCCAATTCTGTATCTTCGAAAACCTTCTCTCTTCCACTGCTATGCCGGTCTTCGACGTCAAAATCACCGTTCTTGAAGCGTTGAAACCACTTACGACACTAATAGCGGCCTCACCATAAGTATTTGAGACCATTCGATGAGCCTCAGCCGCAGATTTCTTCATATTGAAGCAAAAAATTAAAACTCCCCGCAAATGACGAGAATTTGGCTCGTAAACTGACATTTTTAATCGAGAATAACTTTATGATGCAGACACAAGTCGACTAATGTTTCTATGGGGTTATGTTGACAGATGCCCAAGTTTATTGTATGAGGTCTATGATCTATTTATTTCGACCACCACTTACCGCTAAAGCCATCTATAGGAAAACGGCGGAAGCAAGGTTGTACACCTAATAATTATTTTTATAGTTTTTTGTATTTGATCTTGCAGCAAGTTACTTTATTAATTATTAATTTTTTGTGATAACACTTAAATGAAAGTAATAAAAAGTAACACAATTTTGTCATAACAAAATAATGTTCAATAATGTTTTGAGAGAGAATTAAATAACTACTACTTTGGTTGGAACAGAAAATGTTTTTGAATGCGATATAAAAGTTTCATAGAAGAATTAAAGTCATTTGGATTGGAATAGGAAGATCCTTCAATAGAAATATAAAGATATATATTTAGGTTTCATTGTACAAAAGTTAAAGATAATAACACTTAGATTATATATTCTTTATTTGTATGATTGGTATGGAATTTAACTTGTCAGTTGTTGATATCAAATCTAAGAATAATACATATCATTAGAATTATTATTTATTTAATTTAATTATTTATTTAATAATTATTATTATATATATTATTTATTTAATTTGGTATAAGATTTAACTTGGCGCCAATTATTTATACTAAATCTTTTTTACGAACGTTACATAAAATTTTGGAATTTAACTTGACACCAGTTGTTGATATCATAATCTTTAATATGAATAATATGTATCATTAGAATTAATATTATTTAATTTGATATGAGATTTAACTTCACTCCAATTATTGATATCATCTTTTATACATATAATACAAATGATACATATAATTAAAATTAAGTAAATAACAAAAATAGTACTGCTTGCGTTTACTTTTTAATTTGATAGAATTTAAATTGATTAGTTAAGACTATATTATTTAAGTTTTAATTTCGTACATTAGTTTTTTTCGAGGAATAATAATTTTTTACAGAGAATTAAAATTATACCATTATTTTTGGGTTAAAAGAGGACCTTTAATAAGAATATTAAAAAAAAAAATTAAAACTGTTACTACTTAAATTGGAATAATAAAAAGATCCGTATCACTTAGATTCTATTCGAGAAGCACGTATACTTTTAGCGTCTTTTTTCCCTTTTTTTAAACAAGTAATTTTTTATGCAAAATACACAAAATTTTGTGGAATTTAACTTGGCGCTAGTTGTAACAATATCAAATTTTTTATACGAATGAAATACATATCATTAGAGTTAAGTAGCAAAGATATTACTGCTTTTAATATATACCTTGATTAATTAAGATTGCATCATTTTGGTTTTAATTTTTAATTCGGTACAACAGCTTCTTTCGAAGAATAATAATTTTTCGGAGAATAATAGAACATTAAAGCTGTCATTACTTAGATTGGAATCTTCAATAAGAATATCTTTGAGGAAGAATTAAAGCAATTGTGACTTGAATTGGAGAATAATAAAAAATACGTAACGTATCACTTAATTAAATTCTATTCGAAAAGCATTCTTACTCCTACAGCACAAAGTTACACAAAAGTTACAGTAATACTGCTACAACATTGCAGCAACATTGCATATTACAGCAATATTGCAGAGATTTCCAGATATTGCTGCAAATTTTGTGCTGTATAAGTAGCTTTTTTTAACTTATTTTTTTTAAGTTTATTCTGGTATCATACATTTTATATTACTCGTAACAAATGCCAGCATGCCATTTTGTTTGTATCCGATCTCCTTTAGAAATATTATGTTATAAACAAATAGAGATCAAGGTTAAATAGATCATTATCATCTTCTAATTTAGTTAAAACATATAGTATTCAAATATATAATTTCGTTTTAATGTCCTTTCGTTAAATTATACAAAATAGAGATCGATGACAAATAAATCGCTTCTTTGTTATCATTTCTTGCCTTAATAAAATATCAGCATATAATTTCGTTTCCATTCGATCTTCTTTTATTAAATATTAAGTTATAAACAATTTGAGATCGGGATCGAATAGATTATTATTATCTTCTAGCTTAGTTAATAAATATAGTTCGTAAATAAATAAATTTCGTTTCCGTTCTATCTCCTTTCATTTAATTAGTTAATGACATCAATAAAATGTGTAGCGCCATTTCTAATACATTAAATTCAATTGACACTTGAAAGAGACAAAATTATATTAAAGAATCTTGTGATATGAACTATTTAATGAAAAACACTAGAATTACGTAAATATAAAATGATCCGGAATTAGTGTTTGATTCACATCTAGTGGTTTTATTCTATATATTAAGTCATAATCAAATAGAAATCGATGACGAATAAACTACTTTGTCATTATCATTTCTTAGTTTAGTTTTTCACAATTTTCCAATTTTCGCAATCAAGATATTAATTTTTAAAGCATTGAATATCCGTCATCGATAGCTTACGTGCGGGGAATGGAGACTGCCTGGCAAGCACCCCGCGCCGCGCACACTGCCACGGACTTCAAACTCTAAGGCCTTTTCTATAATAGAGTCGTAAACATAAGAAATTAACCAATCCTAGTCAATTATTTTTCTCGCACAATTATGATTGGCCAATTTCTTACGGCTTACCAGCGACTCTATTGTAGAACTAAATGTATAAGGCACTATAAAGAGTGAGTATTCGCATATTCATCATTTTTACTCCTTTCCCCACTTCTTACTCTATTCCGCCCCTGAGCTGAGAAGATTATAGTCGTTATAGATACGGTTGTTATAGATTATAACTTCTAAGCTGTCGGAAATCTTGTAGCTTCATATTTATGTATTTCTGCATTTTACCATAAGATTAAGAGACAAAAAGGAAAAAAAATATTGAAATATTATATATTAACGAAGACAAAAAATTTATAAAATGTTTTGTTGCGTTACGGTAAACTATATCAATAGATCAGAAAAAAGTATTCGATTATTTAAATTTCCTGCGAATAATATTCGTCGACAACTTGCTGTATTGCTGTAAAATAAATACATGACTTGTGAGTAAACATCATTACACATCCTCGCAGATGAGAAATTTCTTTTTTTTTCAAATTAACATACATATTTGACACCTTTAGAAATAACCTAGAACGCCAGACACTCTTCAGATCCTGCACTAATATTACGATAGATATTAAACTGATTTTGAGAGCAAAAATGGAATGAAAGGAGCTACAAAATTTCAAGCAGAAAATACAAATCATAACCTGCAATGACCATAACTCGTCACAGCTCAGTGATGAAATGGCGACAAAGCAAGGAATGGAAAAAAGAATAAAAATGGTGGACCTACGTTTCTAGTGCTCTAGTAGAACATAAATGTCACAACTCGAACGTAAGCATCTGATTAGTCTCTAGCGCTATTTAGCGCCAGACGTATATCTGTTAGTCGACGTTAATAATGATAATGATGATGTTTTTTAAAATGATAAATTTTAGAAATTCAAAAGTTTACGTCGCAATATCTCCATTCGTAGGACATTTAGAAAAAAAATAAAAGCATATTCGTTATACAATCCGAGCGGCAGCTATTGATTGAGCGTATATAGAACTTCATCAGTTCAGTTATTGAGACCATGTCTCCAGATCTGCCGCAACTCACCGGCTACTTATCTTACTCGCGTAAAGGAGCACAGCAGTGTCTCGCGCTATGATACTTCCCTTGTCTTAGCGCCAAGATACTACCGTGTCTTCAGATATAAATCAAATTTTAAATGAGAAAAATTCCATACATTCGATCAAATGGATCTTAGTGCTTAAATCATTTCTTTTTAGTGCTTAATTAAAATTTTTTGTAAATTTACACAATCAAACGATTGATTTTAATTGTTAATCTATCCAGGTATACGCCACAGAAAATCGAGCTTAACTACAAGTTGATACCATTTATTCCTGACTACATACCGGCAGTCGGCGATATAGATGCCTTCATAAAGATACCGAGACCTGACGGAGTCGAAGATAAAATTGGCCTAACTGTATTAGACGAACCCTGTACTGATCAATCGGATCCAGCGGTATTGCATTTGCAATTACGCAATCATTCTAGGAGTGCCGGCGCTGCCACGAGACAGGCGTTCATCAAAAGGATAGAGGATGCTGAGAGAAACAGCAAGTCAATTGATAAATGGATTAATGATATGAATCAGCTACACAGGAGTAAACATCCGCCGGGTGTGCAACTGAACCATGCGATGCCAGACATCGATGGATTGATGCAGCAGTGGCCGCTGCAAGTGGAAGAAAAACTGAATGAACTACAACTGGATCTATCAGAACTCGATTGTGATCTGTCGCAATTGGTCGATGTGGTCTGCAATCTTTTGGACATTCCCACGCGAGAGAACACCCGACTAGAGGCTCTTCACACGCTATTTACATTGTATCTGGAGATTAGAAATGTTGAAAACCGGAACTTCAGTTAGCATTAAATAATTAAATTAGTCTGTCTTTAAGTTGTAAGAGTTAATTCTAGTCGATATTCATAGTTAATTCTTATCCAAATAAAGAATAGATTGAAATGGATTGAAATGTGTTGTGTGTTTGTGATGGTTGGTGTCATCTTGTCTGAAAGACTCATACGCCAAGGCGGCGTGTAATAACAATGATTCTCTTTGTTGTAATGAATCGAACTTTTATTGTTGAGTCAAATTTAAGATTCAAAGCGGGCGATAAGCGAAGCTTAGATAACTTGTGCATTCGTTAAGATGCGTGCACCGGTAATTCGCACTTGGTAGTCGACATCGAGTGAATTCTCAGTTCGGAAGAAAGTATATTGCGCATGGTAGCGAGACCGGCAAATCTTGGAAACTCAGCAATTCGCACACACTACTGCCTGCCCTCGCGGTGTGCGTATACTGAGAACGTTAGGTAACAAAATGCAGCGACAGAACATCGGGGTAGTTCGCATTTCGGTTTTGGGATAAGAAGTATTAATGAATAGATGATCCGTATTGATTGGGATCGGGAAGCGAACTGATTTTTCGCACGCGGAATGTGTGTGCGATCGTCACCTTGTTGTGTACGGGGGGGGGGGGGGGATCGCGGGCCATCTGAGAAAAACAGCGTGATTAGAGCGAGAACACGCTTGTTTGAACGTGATAGCTCTATGAGCATTGATTTATTCACCGTCACCGAGAATACATTCAAATCAACGATTCCGAAACAAAATGGATTCAGATTTTCAGAACGCATTCGTGAACGTTAAAATAAATCTTTCTAAAATAAATTCGAATGCATTTATTTATAAGAATTACATCACATTTCTATGTTTTTCAATCTAAAAATAATATCAGTTTTTCAATGCATAGTAAATACTGCTCAATTCAAAATTTTAAATAGAAAATGCAGTTTTTTAATCCAATTGAATCTAATTAAATTTAATTGAATTCAACTGAATAATAACAATTTTTTGTTCAATTGGATTTATGGACTAAAATACCCATAAAAATAGTAATCTGTTTTAATTTATTCTCCATTACTGGGATACATTCAAAACCATCTTAAGTAAAGTCTAACCTGTCACAAACCAATCGGAGAATTGTATTATATTATCTTAAAACATAACTTAAGATGGTCTTGAACTAAAAACGGACTGTGAATATCGGCCTAGGATTCGTTATATTTGTAACTCAATATGAATTCCACATACTTGCAATGCATTCCGTTTCACGCATGATGTATCCGTTCACCGAGTATTAAAAGAAATAGTATGATATATCACGCGCATCATAAGTGAAATGGAACGCATTTTTAATAAAGATAGTAAGAACGTAAGAGATGTCTGTAAGTTGCAATTATATCTTGATATTTTAAATATCTATTCTAATATTTATATTGCATCCTTGTTAAAATTAAATACAAATTCAAAAAATTAAGTTGTCTGGAGAAAGGAAAAAATTACTTATAATAAGTAACACCGACAAGATATTATTAAAGATATTATAAAAAAGACGCCTGTCAAAAAATTTTTGTGACTGTTAATTAGAAAATTACATTTAAAATTATTACATAAAACATTACATTTTTTTTTCTACAGTTGTTACCTCTATTGATAATCAAATAATAATCTAATAATAACATTAAAATCAGTTTAAAAATAAACATCAAATAGTTCCAGGTTCAAATCCTGGCTAAGAAAATATTTTTCGCAATAAAAAGTTTTTTATTTGAAATAGGCGGGGGAGGGATTATATATACACATGGATGTCCGAATGTTTTGGCTCGCAATTATTAGCACCTCAAATCGATTATGTTTAAATGTTCGAACGTTTTGTCGCACAGTCATATTTGAAATAAATTAAATTCATGAACCAAAAATATATGTTATTCAAAACATCTTTGATCTTAGGCGTTCTCTACTATATTTGTGTTGAAACATCAAGTATTTTATATATACAGGGTATCCCATTTTAAATAATGCATTAAAATTTCGAAAACTATGATACGAAAAAACGTTTCTAACAAAAGTTGTATGATTCGGTGAGGGGGCGTAAAAAGGTATCATTGATTTGATCTTGAGTGGCGTCGCCGAAATCAGGTCTCAAGGTCATATCGATTTTTTTTAATAGAATACCCTATTTTAATAGAATACCCTATTTTTGATGGCAGAATCTAATAATTGTATCGAAATCTTTTCAAAATGCTATAAAAAAATATTGTTTCATTAAGTACTTTTTAAGTTATGATGCTTGAAAATTACAATACCGCCGGCATTATAACATTACCCAAGGTATCCTACTGACAGCTAAAACTTCTTGAATGCTGTTCAGGATCATGTTTAGGATATCATTTATCAAGATCAAAACCAATGGAAGTTGTTCCTTTTATTTTCATTTTTACGTAAAAATGAATTTTTAGTAAAAATGAAAATAAGAGGAATAATAATATTCAATGGCTTTGACCTTGACAAATGTTATCTAGGACATGATCCCGAATTCAAGAGGTTTTAGCTGTTGTTGGACATCTTGCGTAATGCTAGTGCCGGCAGTATTGTTTGTCTAACTGTCTAACTTTCAAGTCTTGTAACTCGAAAAGTACGTAATGAAAAATAACTTTATTAAAGTATTTTGAAAAGCTCTTAATATCAGTGATTAGATTCTGTCATCAAAAATAAAATATTCCATTAAAAAAAATCAGTGTGACCTTAATCTGACCTTGGCAACCACTCAAAGTCAAATCAATGATACCTTCTTAGATCTCCCTCAGTACAACTTTTGTTTGAAACATTTTTCCGTATCTACCATATTTTTCGAGAAATCTTAATGCATTATTTAAAATGGAACCCTGTATATACAGAATTAGAGCTACCTAGAACCGGCCAAATAACACTCACAATTTTAGAGATAGAAAAAAATGTTTCAGATGAAAGTGAAACGATTTCAAGAGAAACGTTTTGGAGATCATGTTGTCTTCCTTCTAGGTGAAGACACTAAAAATATATGAAAGCCACTTTCAATTTTTTAAGTGAAATTGTATAATTTTTTTTTATGTAATATGATTTTTCTAATTATTCTATTGTACATATAAAAATATTAGGGTAGAGATATCGAAAAACTAATAGTTTATGAGATTATTTTATATTCTGGCAGAAAAATATGTATGCAAAATGAATAATTTTTTAAATAAGCGACTATATTTTCTTTCCACCAATTGATACATCTCATTATTCTATTCATAAAAATATTGTTATGTCTTTTGGAAATTTTAAATTTATGATTTTATTGGAGAGAAGAGGAGCGGAAATGGTGAGAATACCTGGAAGAACGGTCAAACTCTTGTCTAGCAGATATCCGCACAGAGGGGAGTACCGCGAGTCGAACGCATCCTTTTATGCGCGCCTCGGAATATGGATCAACGTCCCGCAAAGATGCTATGACATTTTTCTACGAGCGGTGCTACCTCGTCGGTCCAAATCAAGGAATCTAATCCTTTTAACTCGGGAGTGAACCACGATCTCTGAAAAGGCAAAGATAACTATGAGACTATGAGACCTTAGGAATTTAAATTTAGAGAACGAGAGAGATATAAAATTATTAACATTGTTTATTATTACTAATCATTACAAATCTATCATTAATGAATTACAGTTTAATACAATTACAAAAAAATAAAGAAAAAGATTATACATTAATAAATTTATTATTACGAACTAATTTACATATTAATTAATATGATTACTACAATATAATAAAAACAAAAGAAAATTTACAAATTGACGAGATAATTATTATTAATTATTATTTACAGGTTATTAAATTGCTAGAAAGTGAAGTTTCAGGGGTGAACAGAGCTGACAAATTTTTGTTTATTCTTCGCATATAATAGTGGAGGAAGGAGGAAAAAGATTGAAGAAAAATTCCATTTGAACTAAATATGAATAGGCGAAATTCGAAATAAACACTGGAACAGGAACGAGGAAGTTGGCCGGTTATTCCACGCCGGATTTCTCTGGATCAAAATTATCTTTTAAAGTGGTTCGATAGTAGCCCTGATCTCGGTGCAATCAGCGAGATGTTGGGTCTTCGAAAATGCACTGAACTGTACTCTATGTACAATATGTTATTTGACTAACTAAACGAATATAGTGAAGATAATGACTGATGATAGACTGCAAAAATGACTTACTCATTGAAAACCAGAACCGAACACGGAATAAGAACAGAAAAATAATGAGAGCTTTAAAAGTTTATATTGAGAGTTTTGAAAGATGGTTCTCTGATAGCACGTATTAAGTTGAAAAATCGGGGATTCGGGTTGGAAGGATTTTTCTACTTTTTATAGGAAATTTATTTCTTGCGAAATTTCCTACTGGCGAACCATTTCCAAAATTTGCTCCGTCCGCATTACAAATTTCAATTTTTTGAGAATTTATTGATAATACGTTACCTTCTCTAGGTTTCAGATCTACAGTCATCCATTGGCGAATTTAATTTTAAGCTTCTCTTTTTGAAAAGAGAGGATATTTCACTCATCGTTCCTTTCGAACTTGGTTATGATTTATTCGAAACTCACATTTCCTCCCTTTTTTTATCTCCAGTTTCTTTTTTGTTAGATATTTGAACGTGCGTTTTCTTATCTAGATAATATTTGCTCCAAATTTTTATGATCAGCAAAAAATTAAAACCTCTCCTGTCATGATATATTTCCTGTTGTTGAGAAAACAGCCTTCAACTTGTTGTTACGCGTTTAGAAATGTAACTTTTTATTTACTCAGAATCTCTGATTCACATTTAAATATTATTTACTGAAACTGAACATGTTCAAATCAAACTTTCTTAACATAGTTTGTAATCTTGTCGTAAATTTTATTACCATGGATCAGGAAATTCTGGGTATCTAAACTGGGTATCTGGGGAAATTCTATTCTTGCCCATTTTTTCAAAATTGTTGGGAAAGTCTTAACGATACATTTCTTAAATATTGTCACACTCCTGTGACAATATTTGTTTTTTCTCGCGTCTTGTTCCAGCGATCGCATTATCACATTGTTTGCAAAACAAGAAAATCGTGAAGTCCTGCCGTAACAGTATTAAGATATGATTATCAAAAAATTAATAGTTTACAAATTATTTAACATTTTATGTCAATATGAGTTACATAAAGTATAAAATATCTCGTAAACTCGATTTTTTATCTCTATTTTAATACTTTTATATGCAGAATAAATAGAGGAATCCTCGTAGAAAATTAAACAATTCCATTTAAAAAAGTGGAGATGATCTTCATATCTTCTTAATATCTCCATCTAAAGAAAAACAACATAATCAAAACACATCTCCTTTGAAATCGTTCCATTTTCTGAAACATTTTTTTCCTATTTCCAAAATTGTGGATGTTATTCGGATGGCTAGCCTTAGTGACTCACCCTATATATATATATATATATATATATATATATATATATATATGATATATATATATATATGTATATATATATATATATATATATATATATATATATATATATA
>Ga0157363_1007329_pt1 | contig 10447 bp, 6 predicted proteins | sample AttsexASBM1_FD_111477 | JGI IMG/M metagenome (GOLD analysis project Ga0157363, IMG submission 111477) | Fungus gardens microbial communities from leaf cutter ant in Ribeirão Preto, State of São Paulo, Brazil - Atta sexdens ASBM1 | ecosystem: Host-associated > Fungi > Mycelium > Unclassified ...
ATCATCATCATCATCATCATCATCATCATCATCATCATCATCATCATCATCATCATCATCATCATCATCATCATCATCATCATCATCATCATCATCATCATCATCATCATCATCATCATTATTGATTCAAGATTTGAATGTGGAATTTGTGAAAATAATAAATACGAATAACGTATTGTTATATGATACATGCTTGTACATGAAATCAACCACTATGTTCTTCTTATTTGAGCTTGAGTAATAGCTTGAGTCGGGCATGTATTTTACTGAATCAATGCATGGTTAGTGAGACATTCAAATATTTTGTATCATTTTTAAGAGAAAATTGTATTTTATAATTGTAATTTATTAATAAACGCGATGTTGCAAACATTTTGTACAAAATTTAGAATAAAAATTCTATCATAGAATATGAACTAATAATTTATGGTTTTATATTGTACAGATTATATTGTACATTACATGATAAATAAATGTTCATTAAAAATACATTCCTTTTTAAAATTATCTTTTCCCTATAGCCTTTTCACCATACCTTCTTCGTACCTATTGAAGTCAATAAGAAAGAACTCGGTTACTCGTGTATTATCATTAAATTATCATTAAATTATCACATATTATTAAAATTACATCATTTTATTGAAATAAATCGTATGATAAAAATTGTTTAATGAATATCATAATTACTTAATAAAATATCTTTAGTGCGTGCGAGAAAAAAAAAACACTGGAATTGAAGGAAGAAAGAACGCAACGGGAGGAAAAGACAGTGTGAATAATAAGTACAGGATTGCAACGGGTGGGAGAGAGAGAAGGAACGAAACTCTCCTCCCCCTCTAATACGTATCTCCAGTGACGCCTCTCCCTCTGACCCAGCGTCTGACTTCGTCCTCCCCACCCGGGCGACAGAGCCATCTGCTGGTTGCTATATACGTGAGTTAGAATCGGAGTAGCTATCCTATTAATCAACAGCATCAGCTATGTCACATCAGAATCCCACATCATTCACGGCGGAGAGTCAAAGAAAATCACAGTACTATAAAATTCGACAACACAGCGAGCACTAATAACAATAGCGCAAACTCCCGGAACTCATCTAACATGAATCGATGCGGAGATGAGTCGTATTCTTCGACTGATCGTGCGACGAAAATAAGAGATAAAAAATGTGTAGAGAGAAATTATAATAACGATATCTATGATTTATCCAAGAAACACGAAGGCAAAAAAACGTGTGCAACGAAAACAAAAACGCAGAAGATAACGCCACACAGGAACCGCTGATAGCGAGACGAATGATGGCATTTTTCACAATCTCGGCAACGCAATCGGATATACCAACATCACATTCCATCACTGATGCCATAATTATTACGAAAAATTATTTCGAAATTTCGAGCAAGCATAATCATGCGATGAAAAGCATTGAAGAAATAGTGAAAACTGTACCGAAATCTTATCATAAGTATGCGCACTTACTGATGAAATATTTATTTTGAAAAGCTATTCCTAATAGAATTAGTTGGGACGAGCATGGAATCGAATTATAGATGGTAATGTCGTGAAAGATTTGAATATCATTGATTTGATAAATGACCCGATGCGCAAGAAAAAAACTGTGAAAGCTGTAGGTAGAAATCAGTCTGCGACTACTCCGTGAGCTGAATATATCTTCCGCACTTGTGAGAAATAAAAGATTATTATCCATGCACGGTATTACTGCAAACAGTGTCAAACTTTGATCTCGTGCAAGTTTCAAGGCCTTTTATGTCGAAAGCGCGAGTTCCACGTCGATTGTATCGAGAATACGAGGAAGGAGAAAAATGTAAAAATTTCGAACAAAGAATAGACAAGAAAAGTTCGCTGATTTTTTCTCATACATTAATATTCCCCGTATTTTTACTCGATTGAAAAAAACTAAAATAACGATGACGTTTGAAAAACTATACTACGCATTATGCTGACTTTTGGCAGTGGATAATCTAACTCGTGCTGTTAAACCGAATTTCTCACGGGGAGAAGTCGTATGCTGGTTCGAATCACAAGACGCGTACACGTTGCACCGGTTTGCATAAAAGATTTCCACAATTGCATTACAATGTAACAAGCATTGACGATGTGAAAGGTAGATTTGATCGAATTCCGAAATCTAAAAAGCTACAATGACAGTTATTGATATATACTAAGTAAATACGTCTGGATCGAATCGTTATGTGACAAAATGAATAACTATGCGATGAAAGTTTTCTCACGCGTATTATTAAAAAGCGAAGGACGAATACCCATATATTTATAAACGGGTAAAGAATTTATCGCGCAATCAATGCAAAAATTTCTTAAAGAAAACGACATTCGTTTTCGGATAACGCAATTCAGATCTCAAAGCCGTCATCATCAAGCGCTTCAACAGAACACTGAATGTGGTGTTATTGCACGCATAAAAATGCTCCACGCTACATCAATGTTCTGCAGAACATTGCGCTTATATAATAATTATACTCGTCACTTGTCTATGCAACCTGCGGTAGTACAAGAGAAAATGCGCATATCGTGAAAATATAGCTCATCATTGGAAAAACGAAACGGGCGCAAAATATTAAATATTGCATCGGAGATCTCGTTCATATCAGTAGAGCAAAAGGAAAGATACGAAGTTAAGTGGAGCCAGGAGATATTTCAAATTTACCGTTCTTTGATTGGCGAAGTCCTCACGAACTACGAGATTTAATAGACGAAGTCGTAGACAGTATTTTTTATGAGCAAGAATTAGCTCGAGTTGAAAGAAACTTAAAGGAAATATAGTTTATTGTCGATCGCGTGATAAAGAGTAGGGAACGAAGAGCTAATAAAAAAGTTAATTGGCGCGGTTATCCCAATAATAATTTGATACTTGGATACCAGCTTCGAATTTAATTTTTTTTCGCGATAGAAGAGGAACAATTTCTTCTGGTACTTCCGAGTACAACAGCAGTATGCCTCATTTTCTGGATAATACAACGTCCTTCATCACGAAATTACTTCACTCTATAGTGTTACACAGACAATAGGAGATTGCGATAAGAGATTCAATTTCCCTGTACCCTTTTACATGTACGTCATAACGAAAATGTGATCAAACTCGATGTGGGGACAAATGGTGCGTTTACGGCAAATGAAGTTGCACTTCCAAATGGAATTTACAACGATATACATGAGCTTATTGATGCGATTAATACAGCGTGTAAAGATGCCGAATCGCATTTTTATTTGGAGCGTCTGGCGGTAAAATTTTCATAAGTATTAACTGCGATGAGAAGTGCAAAATGCTACATCATATAAACTTTTCCGATAATCTTCTACAAGAATGCTAGGTTTTCCATCAGCAATTTTCACAAATAATCACCCATTTTATTCCAAGCTCATGATATATAAACTTAATTCCAATAAAACAGAAGAAAAAACTATTCTTACTCACGGATTTAATATGGAGAAAATGAAGGAAAAATTTGCAGACGATTACTGGAGTAACGAATTCTATAGTTTATGGCACGATATCCTCGATAAAATGTTCGTTTATTGCGATATTGATTTATATAACGGGTGATATTATCCTCTTCTCAGGATAATTCCAGTCGAGATACACAGTCAATTATGCATTTGGTGAAACGTTTCTTATTTCCAAATTATTGAGTAGTCCGTGCCGATGTTGAAGGAAAATTGAAACGCAAAAAATTTTAATTTAATAAATGTATACTAAAATTTAAATTTTAGTCGGCATGAACTTTCCGGATGACCCAATATCATTGCGACGAACGAATTTTAGAACGATTGAAATAGATAGTAAGAGAAAAAAATTCCATTCAAATTCGGAACACTGACAGTGCACTTAAGCAATAACTTTCTTTCTTTCATATACGCGAATGTGTCGGTAGTAACAGTTTAGTAGGAACTAGCGATGGAACATGAGGAATATTTTGATGTCGGTAACTGAGGTGGAATTCTACGTGTTTTCGTCGATTCGTCCTACCAACGCGGAATCGAAAACTTTCTCGCGAACTATTTAGAAAAATATTACCTTATTTAATAAAGATGCATGTACTATCGGAAAAGAAGCTTTACGGGCGGGAATTTACGTAATAGAAGACGTCGGAAATAATAAGCCGTTGAAGGAATCGATCAAAAGTTAGCTCGCGGAATCGAGGGATAATCTGAAGAGAAAAGCCAAAGAAAAAATAAGTTCCCTGATGAGGGGGTCGGGATATAAAATATTCGCAAAGTCCGCAACTTTAGTTTCCTTTCGGTGGTCGAGATAGTCGAGATATCACGCTTCGTAAACTACGTCGGGCAGTCAAAAGAAAATCATCGAGAAGCACCATAGGGAAAAAGAGCAAAAAAATGACAAAGAATAAGAAAAAAAATTTGTGCTGCAAGAAGAAAACAAAAAACTATCCATTAGGAAACATCAAGTTATATATCGAGTCAAAAAACGTAACATATTCGACATATACTCTTAATTGAGGTAGGAATTTGCGGCTGAAGAAGAAGCATATCCTTTCTCAAGCGAGTGTATAAAGAACGAATTCGATTTCTTCTCTCTACTTCTTTCGCAAACTAGCATTCGTAAACGAGCACTATCGAGATCTCGCAATGGATTTATTACAAACCCGTAACTTCGCTCACGGACGACTTGCCCATAGAATTTGTCACACTCGGACATGGAGAAGACTATCTGGATCACACTCACTCCATATTGAACTTTCGCGTACGCGTGGAAAGCGAACGTGGGGAGAGCACATCGGTCGCCTCCGACAGCGTGGCAAAAGTAGAATTCATAAATCATTTACTGTATTCCTTGTTCAGTTAAATCGACATGTATGTCCTTATGGAAAACAAAACGATATCAAAAATACGCATTCTCGATGCCAGTCTACAGTAAGAAGAGTAAAAATAAGCCTGAGTGTGCTACACGCTGAGTAAAATTACCGCCAAGTATCCCCTTATAAGAGTCAATGTTAAAACATTCAAGATACACGCCGACTTAGGGAAACTGATAGATACAATATACTCAGACAGCCGAAATGTATAATAGTCGGCTTTGTCGATAACAAGGCGTTTAATGGCGATAGAAAATTGAACCCATTTAATTTAAAAAATTATGGAATAAATTTTTTTTCGTCGATAACATACAAATTTCTAGTAGATCATTACTGCTAAATTTTTCGAACGACAAGCCACTCTGCGAAGCTTGTTACACATTGTTCTCGGGAATCGGCATTCACTTTCTGAACGAGAGTAATTCTATAAATAGAGATGATTATGTCAACGGTTACATTCTTTTTGCGATCTATCTTATTTCGAATCTATCCGCTATTGCGCAGGGCATTGAAATCTCGTAAAACACGGAAGCTTACGATTAGAAACGAGATTCGAAAAAGCTCTTTTCATTACTATTAATTGTATGCTGAATTTGATAACGTTTTAGAAATCAATTTGCGTCAAGTCGTTGTCGACTTTTCCGGTTAGCCGTATGCCTTTCGTGAGAACATTATTTTCTCCCACTATATTTTTTAAAATCTAATTATATGTAACATGACGAAAAAAATTTCTTGTTCGCGATGCCAATGCCGATATTTCGTGACATAAGGGGCAGAATAAAGAATATCATGATGGATATAGAATAGGGTCAATATGATGCTACAAATTCTTTGAAGCGGTTTTTAATTGGTCAATTTGCAAAATTTTTTATTTTAATTGATCCATTAAACGCTGCAAGGGGTTTGTAGCGAGACTTTGATCACAACCATAGTTATCGATATAAACTTTTCATGATATCGAAGAAAACTTTATTTCGAAAGAAACACGGTTCTTGTAATTAATGCGTCAATCACCGATCACTGGATTACGAAGCCACCTTATCCATTTCATGATTTACCCGAGACAGTAAGACGAGAAAACAACTGGCTTACACAAAATTATTATACGGGATCGAATGGTACGATAAAGAAGTCAATCCTAAATACTTACTTTACGATACATCTATGAGACATTACGCAACATTGCGCTACATCTACAGCAGAAGACAAGAAAAGTTATCTGATCTAATCTATTCTCCAGAAATATAATTCGGAAGGTATTTTTCCGGCTTTTAAAAATCTCGGATTTTGAAGATCGAGGTCAACGTTGTACGCATCATGAATTTCGATCTAATGGCATGTAATTTCGAATCATTTTGTGCCTTAACATAATTGAGTTAAGGATGATCTCTCGAACTACTTCCTAGTCAATAAACAGTTTATTCATAATAATATGTAAAACAATTAAAATAATGGAATAAAAAGATTACTACCATTATACATAATTATTGTAAATTTTATACTACTAATTGTAAATAATTAATAAAAGTTACTAATTGTAAATATTTTTAAAATGATAAAATAAAAGTTGTAAGATGCTCATTTAATATACTCGCATCGTCTATTTGACATATGTTCTAGCTTTTTTCATTAAAGAAATCTCTTTTAAACGTACGGTCAGTTTAAATGAAACTTTACGAGAACAAACTTAAGTGTTTAATAATGAAAAAACTTTATAATTGTAACTTTATAATTGTAACGATTTTTAAATTGCTATCTTATATGCAAGTGTCTCAATTTAAAAGAGAATAAGTACAGAATAAAGTTATACTTTTAAATTATAATGTGAAATTTTATAAATTTGTAATTAAATATCATCAAAATGATACAGTAAAAGTCAATGAAAATTTTTTCTAGATATTATTGATATTATTAACTTTTGTATTACACGTATATTATAGACTGATCTTATATTTCATCAAACGCGAGAATCCTCTTAATTGTGGTAACTCTTAAAATATTTCATATTAGTCCATTCAACACACATCGTTAAATTGGATCAATAAAAAACTTTAAGAGTCACAGTTAACTCAATTATATTAAAATAATCTGCATCTCCATATATTTTCTCCATATATTATCACTGTTTAGATTAATCATGTCGAAATAGTCTTTGTGGTTATGATTATTTAGAGAATTATATACATACTGAAGAAAGACCTGTAGTCTCGAAACGTATATGAGTTTTTGAATAAATACATAGTTTATCAATTTAATCTTATATCCTTTGTTAGTTCGTTTATTGACCGAATTTTTGTATATTTATTTATTTATTTACATTTCTATCTTTCTCCTGTAAATTCATCAGTTATTCGTCAGAAATCATCAATTACTTCTGTTACAATATGCCGCGTATATATTTCAATGTTGAATATGCTGATATGGTTTTCGTATGTGCAACAATGGATTGAAATGTGTTTCAATGTGATGAATAACTAGCTCATTATGGTAGAGCTACTCGAACTTAGCTAGATAGATGTTATTCACGATGATGGATTGGACGTGGAGAAGTAATATTTTGACTCCGATCGCCTGATTTGACACCATTGGATTTCTTTGTGGAGGAGCAGAAAGTTATTTGTCATCAATCAACTCTACAGAACAATTGATAAATCGAATCGAGGTTGCAGTGCACCAAATATTATTAGATCAGTGTTTGGCTGCAATAGGAACTGTTTGTATTAAATGCAATGCTTGTATTACTGCAAAAAGTCAACATTTTGAACAATATCTACATTAAGCAAGTGAATAAATACAATGTGAATAAGCAATGAGAATGAATAAAAATGTAAACTACCTTTTGTCTTTTTTGCGATTTTATCTAAAACGAAGCAAAAACGAGCAGAACTTTTTCTACAGAACTTTTTTCTTATTATTTATTATTTTCTTATTATCTTTAATAGTTTATTGATTTCCTATGCTCTCGATGTTTTGATTTAAATTCCAACACTGTATAAACTGTACACTGCAAATTACTGTTACTCCAACTTGAAATGCAATCGGCATTTATGAATTGAAGCTAAAATAATAATATTACAAATTAAATGATTATCAATTCAATAATAATATTAGTAACCACCTTAAAGCACTGCAGAGACATTAAGCATGCAGAGACTTATTAAGAAAAAATATTATCCTGGATGAGATAATGTTTTTCGCAGTAGGTTTCATGATCAGTCTTCCTGCAACAAAAGAATTAATGATGAAAATAATGATTTTATTTCATTTCATTTTATTTTTATTATAACGCAAGTTTGATGAACATAAAAACTTTTTAATGTTAAATATATATTAATATATTCTTATTTCATGTTAAATGTTCCGTTAAATATTATATATTGAATTAATGTATTAATCAATCACCTATAATTTATAAAAGTAATAACAAATAGAAAGTGAGCAAGCGTACTTTTAATTAGTAACTGATAATGTATTTTTGACCAGTCAATACGATGTCGGACAATCATTTAATTTAGCTATCTCACTTATAATGTTATTAAAATTGTGCGCATTAGACATAATTTTGAATGAAATGAACGAATCTATCAGAAAAAAACGTCCTTCTGGCCGTGAAACGAGATATTAAACATTGAAATTGATTACTGTTCAGGTTAGAACATTTAAAATATCCGTTATGTCGTTACTAAAGCTCGTTAGACAATGAACTTTGCAGGCCAATCTACAATGAACCAATTACAATCAATCAGACTCATTATGATTGGTCCATTATAGATCGATAGTCAGAGTTAGCTGTCGATCAGCCTGCAGAAACGGTAGTCTGATATGGGCTTTAATAAAGACAATAACGCATTTTAAGCTTTATAACCTGACAGAGATCAACTTCGATGTTTAATACGAGGGCAAATCAATAAGTTCTTAGAAAATCTGTCAGAGAACACTCACAGTGTCATGTCACATTACTTTTTGACAAGTAATCTCTGATCACTGTCAAATTTTAAGCGGAATTCATCGCGTGGTTTCATTTCTGTAGACTATTAAAGCGAACAACTTTTGTATTTTTTGCAAAATGGAAAAAATGAGTTTCGTGCAGTGATCAAACATCTACATATGAAAGGTTTAACGCCGAAAGAAATCAAAGCCGAGTTGGATATTCATAGCACATCTGCATCAGCGTTTGCGATTACTGTATACAATTGGGTGAATGAATTTAAACGTGATCGTACATCCACATGTGATGCACTTCGTCCAATTGAGGTTGTTACGCCAGAAATCATCAATATTGTTTTGGCTGATCGACGAGTGAAAATGTATGAGCTTGTTGAGGCCTACAGGCATATCACATGGCACAGTGATTTCAATTTTGCACAATTGGGTATGAAAAAGCTATCGGCAAGATGGGTGGCGCGTTTGCTCATGCTTATGGACCATAAACGCGACCGTATGACGATTTCAAAACAATGTTTGGAGATATTTCAACGTAATTCAGATAAATTTCTGCGTCGATTCATTACTATATTACGAAACATGGATCCATTACTTCATACCCAAGATGAAGGAACAATCAAAACAATGGACTTCATCGGGTGAACCAGCTTCGAAGAAGGCAAAGATTGTAAAGTCGGAAAGGTGATAGCCACAGTTTTTTGGGATGCACGCGGTATAATTCATATCGATTACCTTCCGTAATTCGAAGCAAACGATCAATGGGGATTACTATACAGTCTTATTGGATCGTTTCAACATTTAAAAAAAAAAAGTGCAAAGAAGAAAGTATTCTTTCAAGACAATGCATGAGTTCACATGCGGTGCCGATGGCCAAGTTCAACGAATTCCGCTACGAATTGCTTCTCTATCCAGCATATTTGTCAGATTTAGCCTCCTGCGACTATTTCCTGTTTCCGAAGAAATGATTCGGAGGAAAGAGATTCACTATCAGAGAGCAGCTCATCGCTGAAACAGAGGCTTATTTTGAAGGGTTGGACAAATCATATTATTCAGACGACTTGAAAAAATTGGAGAATCGTTCGGATCAAGTGCATCAAATTGAAAGGAGACTATATTGAGAAATAAAAATGAATTTATAAAAAAAAAATGTGTTTTATTATGTTTTTCTAAAAACTTATTGACTTGCCCTCGTATTTCGCTTCACAACACTATTTTTGCAAGATTTATTTCGTGCAAAAAACGAAAGTTATTAAAATATTGATTCTCCAATTTATATGATAAAGTTTATTTTTATATTTTATATATATATTTTATATATTTTATATATATATATTTTATATATAAAGTTATATATGATGTAAAAAGATATTAAAAATATAAAAATATAAATAAAATTAAATTTTTGTTGTATATTTTATCTTTATATATAATTTTTATACATTGGTTATAAAGATACAGCACTGTTTAGTCAAGTACAACAGGGTATTGTATTTTTGACCAAAATTCAATTTTTTTCTAATGTTAAGAAGAATGTAAAACATAACAATTTAAGTCTATAAAAAAATATATGTTAATGTCAAAGAATATTTTAGAATGTTTTTTGAACATCATTTTTTTACACATCAAAAGTATAGCTTGCACAAAAAAAA
>Ga0157363_1007330_pt1 | contig 10446 bp, 8 predicted proteins | sample AttsexASBM1_FD_111477 | JGI IMG/M metagenome (GOLD analysis project Ga0157363, IMG submission 111477) | Fungus gardens microbial communities from leaf cutter ant in Ribeirão Preto, State of São Paulo, Brazil - Atta sexdens ASBM1 | ecosystem: Host-associated > Fungi > Mycelium > Unclassified ...
ACATCATGTGACCTATCATGTGACTGCAATGTCACGTGCCCCTTTATTGTTAATAAAAGAAAAAGAAAAAGAAATTTAAAAGAAAAGAAATATAAAATCAAGAAAAATAGATAAAAGAAAAAAGAAAAATGTTAGTGTCCAAAGTGTTCCATAATACTACTCGTTGTTTCATCATGTATACTTAGTATATATAGCATAGATACACTCCTGTATTCTTACGCTTTACCACTTGAATTCAATCCCTTATACTCTCTCAAGTCTTTGCCTAAGTGCAACCTGAGCTCTAGCTTAAGGTCATAACATTGTCTTTGTTATATTTCATCATTCCACCACTTGTTACCATACAAGATCCTCTTTGGAGTATACTAGCCTATAGAAATCTATTATGCAAACTAGCTATATAATGTACCAATTGCAAAAAGTAAGACCAACATTATATGAGTTATACTGTGGTTCCTTAAGCACTGTTAGTCCTGTAGTGATTAGAATAACACGTATAACTGGATACAAATACTTACTATATACAGGTGAATCAAATTTTTGTTGATGACTGAAAACAGAAGAATAGTTAGCATTATATACAAAGTATATGAGAAAGTATACTTACTCATTTTCAGTACTGCCTATAGTTGATAACAAAAGCATATGAGTCAAATATATTAGGTTGATAAAGATAATGACAAGTACAAGTAGTATATTTAAATAGCTATATCACTGGCTTGTTGTTAAGTGTAACCATGCAAACTCAAGGCTAGATGTTCAGCATCCACCAATTATATGTTTAAAATGACCATCCATAGTCCTAAAGAATCTCCAAGTCAATCATAGATAAGGTTAAGGCTAGTAGTGGCTAGTAGTAAGATGAGGAGATAATGATGATACAGGTATAAGGAAAGAATGCTTATATAATCAGTCACATCTGGAAATTAAGCAATTTTAATCCTAGTCTAATAACATCTTTCTCAATATCTCATCCAAATCTTATCTGTTTTCCACATTCTTACTACTGTTGGAAAGCATGTATTAATGTGTTTCTATTTATATATGTGTGTCATATATCATGTACCATCTTTCAATCCATTATTTGAGCTAGCTGTGCAATTAGCCTATTGAAAAAAAGTAAAACAAACACAATATGAGTTATACTGTAATTTATCAATATCTCTTTGCTCTATAGTAGTTGTACATATGTGAATATTAATGCTTGAAATCTATGGGTTAAATTTTTTTCCTTTATAACTAACTAAAATAAAAGAATAGCAAGTATAACATACAGAGTATTTAAGCAGTCACTCTGTAGGGACTGTCTAGAATAGAATGACTTTCTTAAGTCAAAATAGTTTACAATTCCCTTAGAGTAGTAGTCAGTAGCTAAATAGTCAGTAAATAGGATGAGATGGACAAAAAGAGTACTACTAGCCCCTATAGAGGAAAAATGTCGAGTTTCAAGTATGAGTTGGAAAACAAGTCCAATATAGAATCTGCCCTCTTCTTACATCATTTATCATCTCCTATTCTACCACCACTGACACCATCAACACCACTACTACCTTATACTATAAGTTGACATGACTTAGATTTACAAACCATTATCAGACAACAATAAAAGCAGCTTGTAGCACTGCAGGTACAACTCCAGAATCTTTAGGAGAAAGCAGACAGAGCATAAGGGGCTAAGACAGAAGTGGCTAAGCCACAAGTATTTGATGGAGCCCCCAAAAAAGTTTTTGGTTTCATAACACCATGTAAATTGTATTTAAGAATGAAGATGAGAGGGATAGCAGTGAAAGAGCAAATCTAGTGGATTTTATCATATGTGTAAGGAGAGTTAGCAAAAGTATGAAAGGAGAACATTTTGGAAGATCTGGAAGGAGAATTATTGGAATATGAAACAGCAGGAGAATTTTTAGCAGATATTAAGAAAGAGTTTGGTAGAGAAGACAAGAAAACAGTAAAAGTAGCAGAACTAAAGAAGCTAGAGCAAGAAGGAAGAACAATGGAAGAATTTGTACAGAAATTTAGAAGAATAGCAAGAAGAAGTAAATACAAAGGGTGACTATTGATAGAGGAGTTCAAATACAGTATAAATGGAACTATCTGGTAAAAAATTATGGAGTCAGAATGCCAACTGAGCACCATCAAGCAATGGTATGAACAAGCTATTAATTTGGATAGGAGCTAAAAAGAGAGAAGACAGGAGGAAGAGATGATAAGGGAAAGATGAGAGTAGAGACCACAGGCTCCAAGATTGAACAATGTAGAAGTACCTAGACAACAATTGCCACAGTCTCAAGTTTAGTCAAGGAGACAAGAGGCTCCTTAGCAGTGAGTTCAAGTAAGACCTGCTCTGATGGAAGGAGTGAAGAGAATGAATACAGTAATGGAATGCAGGCAGGGTTTGTCCAATGCAACCTATACACTATAAATATAAACAGAAATAATAGAAATTGCTACAATTGCAGAGTTTTTGGCCATTTGGTAAGAAACTGTAAGAATAGGGAAATAGAAGACAGAATTGGGAAGGGAAGAAGACTGGAATATAGAAATAGAAATAATAGACATAAAGGGATGATTGAAGAAGGAAATAATAATAATAATAATTTAAATGGGGAATGAGACCTAATACTCCTTGATTAGGTCTCAGTAATAATAGGTACACAATACTCTCTAGAGTAATAGACAATACATCCTGCTATAACCTAAACAATAGGAAACTTTTAAGATAAGTAACAGTGAAAATTGGGCTGGAAAGAATTGATATACAAGAGAGAGTAATAGTAGAAGCATTATTGGATAGTGGAACAACAGGTCTAGTAATGAGTTCAGAATTCACAAGGAAACATGAGTTTAAGTTAAAGAAAATAGAAAATCCAATATATATAAGAAATGTGGATGAGACATTTAACATGGAAGAAACAATAGAAAATACTGTAGAAGGAAATATTTATTACCAGAGACATAGGAAAAGAACAGAGATAGATGTAATTGGAGAACAGAAGTGGAATGTAATTTTTGGAATGTCATAGCTTGCTTGCCACAACCCTGAGATTGACTAAAGAACAGGAGAGATCAAAATAACAAGGTGTTCAGAAGAGTATAAGAAGCAATAGAGACCAAAGCAAGGGAAGTCAGGGTGGCAAAAGCAGAATAAATAAGAGGAGAAAGAGAAAGCAGGAAAGAAATGAGAAGAAAAAGAACAGAAGAAAGAAGAAATAAAAAGGAAAAAACAAAAAAGAGAAAGAACAATGTAAGTAAAAAGAATAGTAGAAGAATGATAGATATGGAATAAATAAGAGGAAGCAGCAAGGTCAGAAGAAGAAGTGAAGAAGTTGGTATCAGAATGTTTTCACAAGTGGATTCACATGTTTGCAAAAAAACAAAGTAAAAGAATGTCCATAAGAAAACTATAGGATCATTTTATTGATATGAAATAGGGGTTTGTACCAAGGAAGGGGAAGGTGTATCCATTGTTGAGGGAGAAAAGAGAAGATATATGTGAGTTTATATCTGAACAACTGAGAAAAGAGTATATCAGACCTTTGAAGTTACCTCAAATAGTACCAGTATTCTTTGTAGGAAAGAAGGACAGTAAGAAGAGGATGGTATAGGACTATATATATTTAAACAAATGGACTACAAAGAGAAACATTGAGATTAGAAATAATCCAGTTATATCATGATGTACTAGTAGTAGGATATGGAGAAAAGTGAAAGATAACAAAGCTGGTAGCAAGAAATTACTGGTGGCTAGGAGTGACAAAAGATGTGGGAAAATATGTGAAGGATTATGATATGTGTTAAAAGATGAAGAATAGAATAGAGGCACTGGTAGGGAAGCTGAAGAAGGTTCTGGAAAAACCATAGACACACTTAATAGTGGACTTTATTACTAAGTTACTATTAGTGGCTAAGAAAGATGCAATACTAGTAGTCTGTAACAGGTTGTCCAAGATGACACATTTTGTGGCAACAACAGAAGGAACATTAGTAGAAGGATTGGCAATATTATTATAATTGATCTCTCATGTTCACAATATAGCTGCAACATGTTTTACAGGTGTTGGGGATGTTTCTTCATGACTCAATGATTGGCTGTACCTCATGTTATCTCAGTCAGCATCTCATGTAGTAGGCACTGTTTTCTTGTGTTTTCCTCATATTCTATAACTTGTTTGCTTCATGTACAACAAGTGTACTCCTTATAGTCACTAGGTATATATAGCTGTAGATACTAGCCTGTATCCTTATACTTTACCAATTGATCATTTCTCTTCTCTTTACTCAAGTCTTTGCCTAAGTTGCAACCTGAGCCAAGCTAAAGGTTATAACATTTAGTAAAGCATCACTAGGCTCACCTTGCAAAAAAAGAATGCATAGTGGTTAGGCCACTGGAACAATTGATAGTTTAATCATTAGAAGATACATGATACTTATGGCATAGTTCATGGATAGCAGAATGGATCAATGTTGAGAACACAAGATAAAGGCACTATTAGAACAATTGGAATCATTGAGGATCACCAAAGAAAATGCCTCAGAAGAAACAACAGAGTATATAGATAAAATGTCAATAGTACTAGCAAACATACAGAACAAATAGGCAGGATTGCCAAAGAGCATAGTCCCAGATCTAGGATGGTTTGACAGGGACAGAATAAAATTTGAAGACTGGTAGAGAGGAATCAGACTGTTTCTTGAGAGTAACAGAGTCATAGTAACAGATAACAGGATCACTGTGATTCTTGCCTGCCTTAGAGAGGGTGTAGCTAGGATTTATGCCTAGAAGAGGCTTGATAAACTAGACAAAGAAATAGATACCCAGGATTGGGATAAATTTGTACAAGAAATCAAGACAATGTTTAGCAGCAAAAGCAAGATAGTAGATGCCAAATGGAAGATTGAAACCTTCAAGCAAGGAAAGAAGCACATAGTGGACTTCATGATAAAGTTTGAAGTGTTGGCCATGAAGGCTGAAACAGACAAGTTGTATGCTATTTTCTTATTAAAGAAAAATGTATAAGTGGATATAATCAAGATAATATTGGGATACTCACTGATGGCAGTACCAGTGACACTCAAAGAATAGAAAGTGACAATCACATCAGTTAGACAAGGATATGAGTCTACAGAAGGACAACAAGATTACCAAATAAGAATAGGAACAACATATAGAAGAAGAGACATATCCATGGATATTAGGAAGGTCAAAGACAATTGTGACAAGGATGGAAAACCAAAGTGTTTTAACTGCAACACATATGGACACATAGCAAAGAATTATCAAAAGCCAAAAAAAGAAAGAAATACTAGAAAGTGTTATAAATGTGAGAAGATTAGATATATTGCCAAAGATTGCAGATCAGGTCAAAAGATGAATAACCAAAGTATTCAGGAGAATACAAATACAGAGAATGATAACAAAGAGCAGAGTTTTGGAGATGGTCCTGAGTAGGCATAGTACAAAGGACTAATATAACTAAGGCTTAGAATCAATATGTTATTTCTCACTGATGGAACAACAAAGAGAGAGAGCTAAACATACAAGCAAAGATTAAGATGCAGAACAGAAAAGAATTACAACTCCAAGTACTGGTAAATTCCAAATACATACATATAGAAATTGATAAACAATTAGTCAAAGAGGAATAGATCAAGACAAGACTAGCAGAAATATCATTTAAATTTTCAATACAGATGGTACTGAGGACATAGAGGTCACAATATTTGTGCTACTTGAGGCCAAGAACAAATCAATATAGTAGTAATAGATTTAAATGGTACAGATATATTTCTAGAACATAACTGGTTGGTTAAACACAACATAGAAGTGAATTGGGACAAGAGAATTATATGGTTTATGAGATGTCCAAAGACATGCAGGACAAAGCATCAAGATATTATGTTCAAAACTAGAAGAGTACAGATAACAGATATAATAATCAAATAAAGTTAATACCCAACTCCAGTATCAATGGTGATGCACTTACTCTTCTCCTTATAACTCTCAATTCCATTTTCCAAGACCTTTCTCTAAAATTGCAACTCTATGGCTAGTATAAGACACAACACATAAGTTGAAGCCAAGATTGTTTTGAAAAGTTATCACAAAATAAAGTAAACTACTCACTTATTTGTAATATCTAAACCTTGTGTGCACTCCCAGAGGTTTAGAAGTGATTCAGAAGTTCAATAATGATAACAATTACAATAAAGATCAATACAAATTTTAATGATGAAAAGATGAAAATTGATAATAAATGATGTTATTAGATCTAAGGTCTAACCCTCAGATACAGAGATATATATATTCAAAAGAGTAATATTCTATGCACAAGCTGTTTCCATCACATAATTAAAACTCATATCTGATAGAAGCTATCACCTATCATAAAAGATGTTAGGCTAATTTTAGAATATAACTAATTATATCACTATATTGATATGCTTGTTTCTCTGTAAATACTTATTGGTATAGAATATACCATATACTTTCAGAAATGGTTTGATAAGTACTTTCTGTTACGACCTTAAGCTAGAGCTCAGGTTGCACTTAGGCAAAGACTTGAGAAGATAAGAGATTATTACAAGTGGTAAAGCATAAGGATACAGGATAGCATTTACACTATATATATATGTACCAGTAATGAGGAATCAATGTGTTGTTCATGAGGAAACTGAGTCATAAAATATGAGAAAACAGCAAGGTTAGAACACCTACTATATAAGGTGCTGACTAAGACTACTTTGGTGCAGCCAATCATGTCATCATACACTGAACCCTTCTCCATGTTGCATCCTTGAGGTATTGATCATAACACTTTCTAACACAAGTTCAATCATATGAATCTATCTAGCTATTCATGAAATAATAGCCAATGAAACTTTTATAGTTACTGGTGGCTTGATATCGCAGTTGTTTGTTGTTGTTTTTGTATATCCTACATATGTGCAAATAGCCATCATCCTAGTATAACTTAGTTTGTGAAAATAAGTCTACTAGTTGTAGAGATATAAGCTGAATGAAGTTTGTGATCAAAGTACAAAACTTTATAGACTTTGATAAGTTTCCATACTTGTTAAACTCCACAAAATTCTTTAGACTTTTTCCTCTCAAGCATAGACTGCACTTAATAATGTAAAAATATATAGAATATTCTTTGATCTTAACTCTGAGACTTGAGCTATAACACTTTCTCTTTGTGTTTAAGTACTTGCTTGTTACAAAATTTATGTTCAAGATTTCCAAACATATTAACAGTCATTAAAAAATAGATCTGTTTAGTTACTATTTACTATTTTTACTACAAAATACTACATAGGTGTTGCTTTGAAAAATATTTGTATATATATCATTTAGAACTATTTTGATCTGTGACTCTGATACAGAATATTTAGATATGCTTGTTTCAGCTTTGATAAAGCATATATTCTGAATAAAGACTCTTATAGTATAGTCATCTTGTATATCAAGAGAAATAAGAAATAGTTTGAAATTAAGAAAGATTTGTACTCTGTAAGACTGTATTTACAACTATATACCTAATAACCATGAGGAAAGAGAAGAGTGTCCTTAAGGAAACAATGTGAAACCAGCAAGAAAAAGATAAGAAAGCCTCCACTCCACTACTACATGAGGTATTGACTGATACTACATGAGGTAGACACAAGATGCAGTAAATATGAAACACAAATATGAAATGAACCCTAACATGTCTCTACTGTATAAGACCAATGTCTGTAGAATATCCAGCATCATTGATTCTAACACTTAGAGACTTCAAAATTCAATGTCTTGCATTCTGTATAAAAATTTTGAACTCTATTTGATATATTTGTAATATATTTTCTAAAGCTTCAAACTGATTTATATATTCATCAAGAAATTATTTCAGGATTTTGCTACTACTAGTAGTTCTAAGTCAATGGACAATTTGACTAGGGCAATTTCATGTTTTAGATCTCACTATTGTATATATAATATAATTCCAGTCATGAAAGCTATAATATGCTATGTTCTGGAAAAACAAAGGTGCAATGAAGATACAGTGAAATAGGCAATGATTTATAAATGTTATAGAGTAATTTAATCAATAGAGGAGTTCTGAGATCAATTAAAGTGGTGCAGTAATCAGAATGAGTGAGCTGCAGGCTTGAGTTTAATGATATATAGAAGTGATCTCCTAATTACAAGAAGATGCTATTATATACTATGATATAGGAGATTAAGAGGATTCAAAGAAAATTCAAGTATTTCTAATAATTGAGACATAATTATAGAGATGAGAGCTCCAAATCAAGCTGTAATTATTGACAGAATTAAAGAATTCCATGCTTTTTTTATCAAGTCCCTAGCTCTTTCACTGACAATATATGGGCACTTGTGGATGAGCAGCCAGTACTATCAGCTTAAAAGTCAAAAAAAAGAGAAACATGAATCAATTTCTAAAAGCAAAGAATTTAATGGAAAAGCACTGACCAATATACTAAGATCAACTATTCTCAGCCTACTAACACCTTTGACTCTCAAATCTGGGTCCACAACTCCCCAATTTGCTCCAATAGGAGACATTGACAATGTTTCTATAGAATGGAAAACTATCATAGTATTTGACCTTATATATTCCTCCAGATCTGTGTCATTATCTGCAGTAGTGTTATTCATCCCATTCAAAGGCTTAACAATATAATCCTTCCATGCTAATGCAGTGTGAAATCTTTGTATGCTGTGAATTCCAAACTTTATAATTTTGAACTCAATGTCTAAGAAGTAAAAACCAGGGCAAATGAGAGGTGCTACAAATGGATCAGAGGTATTAAGGACTATAGAACCCCTGGAAGAGATATTTATTAACTATCTAGTTAGAAGATTTATTTCAACATATGAGACAAGGGTGACACAACAGCTGTAACCATACTAAAGAAACCCCTGTTGGGTGGGAGGGAAACCAGTCCAGAAATAACACCATTCTATAGTCTAAAATCATCAGTGCTACATTATTGGAAGAGAATACAAGCTATATGCACAGAGAATAATATCTTGTAGTGTGCTGTATGATTGCCAGCCGCTGGATCCCTCGCATTAGTCCAAAAATCATCTGTAACCCTCAAGAAAGCCTGCTGATTTTCATAAGAAGAGACTAAGGGACCTGTATGAGAGTTCATCCATTCCTGAAGTTGTATTTCACCGAGTACGGGGTCACTTTCAGTGGCTTGGAAAGTATCACTTGCATTTACATTTGCAAGCCATATGTTGAAAACTAGTAAATGGTCTGAGAGATTGTAACCAACAGATGGGTTATCAACAAGGGTCGGGATCTTCAACAAAGAAAATAGGTACCATTTACCAATTCTTGACAGTTGGAGAAGCTGAGGAGTGTTCACTGAGCCTACAGATAGAATCACTTCCTTCTAAGCTTGCACAATGTAGTGCTTATCTGATGCACATCTAAGCAGTTTTCCATGCAAAAGATTAAGTAATATTGAGCAACATATACTCATGTTCCTGGCATCAACAAATTTGACACTGAGAATTTGTAGCTTGGTATCTTGTGACATCTCTGTTCTAAGTACTTGAATGACTCTTACATTTAAAATAACATTCAAATTCTTGCATGAGATGAAATCTGGTTCCAAATATGAAGTTGCAGAGCTACTTCTTTTGCTTCTGCTAATTGTTAACCAAGTCCAACCTGGAAAATATTGTAGCAACCACTCGCCAGAATGGCACTTGTAGTATGCTTACTTCAGCAAAGCTCACAGAAGGCTATCTAGTAGTGGGGATTACAAGAGAACTTGACAAGGAGCCCTCGCTGTATTGATCCTCTATATATACTACAGGCTCCTAGTCCGTGCTACAACAATAATTACCTGCCCTTATGTCCATGCATTGTCCTCATATTTTATTACTCATCCACATGTGTTTTCCTTAAGGCTACCATGCTTCCTACATGTGTCCTGACGTCATACTCTTAATCTCCACTATACATGTGCACACCATGTGTACACCATGAGGAACTATAGTCCCTTGACGTCACTCCTAACCCTAACTCTGATCTAGACTTCTCTTAATCCTTCTAGACCATTAGTCTTTCCAGACCATTCTAGACTCTGTCATATGACTTCCAGATCACGTGCTCTCCTCCATTGTAGACTAATAATTATTTACTGTTCTATGTCCGGCTAACCCTAACCCTAGCCAAAGTCTGTCCACACTTTTGTCTTATAACAGAAAATCCCAAGGTCATCAAGTAAGTTTTACTATACATGAGGAATTAACACACCAATTCTAAGATGAAATCCAGAATTCATATCTAGGTTGAATAGGAGCTCATCTGTAAGGTTTTTGGTAGTTTGAATGACCCTTGAATCAGTAAGCACTTGAGGGAAGCCAGGAAGGCTAACTCCATTAATTCCAGTGGTACAGTGAATGATAGAATCAAATTGTCT
>Ga0157363_1007331_pt1 | contig 10445 bp, 10 predicted proteins | sample AttsexASBM1_FD_111477 | JGI IMG/M metagenome (GOLD analysis project Ga0157363, IMG submission 111477) | Fungus gardens microbial communities from leaf cutter ant in Ribeirão Preto, State of São Paulo, Brazil - Atta sexdens ASBM1 | ecosystem: Host-associated > Fungi > Mycelium > Unclassified ...
AGACCCGTTGCGATGGCTGCGCTTGACGTGGTTTTGCCAACGCCCCCTTTACCTGATGTAACTACAATTATGCGTGCCATATTTCTTGATTTCCTTAACTTAAGAAAAGGGGTCTAATTTAGAGATTCAATAGCCAGTGTACCTTCACGTAAGGCTAAACGAGCTGCTTTGGTAAAAAATTCACTAGGAATTTGATCCATGATCCAATATTCACCCGCGATGGATACCAGCTCCGCCGCGAGATGAGTACAAAATATTTGTGCTTGCTGATCACCACTGGCACCCGCCAGCGCACGCCCACGCATATTGCCATAGATATGAATATTGCCATCTGCCACCAGTTCAGCCCCAGCGCTAACGCTACTGGTCACGATAAGGTCGGCATTGCGGGCATAAATCTGTTGGCCTGAGCGAATAGGGGTATCGATGATACGCGTGCGAGAGTTTTTTTCGTCTTCTTGAGCTTTGATCGGTTCAATTGGCTCAGGATTAGCGGGCGGGGTTTTCTGAACAGCGGCTTTACCTTCATTGAGTAAAGGCGTTCCTATCGAAGCAATTTGAATCTTGAGTTGTTCGTCTTTGCATCCGCTAATGCCGACAATCTTTAGTCCAGATTGCGACACGGCATGATGCATACTTTTCCAATCAACAGTGCTGTTTAACGATGCAACGTTAACCACAACAGGCGCATTCGCCAAAAATGCTGGCGCTTGGGCGATTTTTTCCTGAAGTGCTTTTAACACCACGTCAGGCTGTGGATGATTTATATGGACAACAGAAAGTGTGAAGTTGCTGCCTTTGAGTTCAATGGGCGTCTGTGACATCTATACTTATTCAGTCCTGTGATTTTTTATACACCTTACCTGACTTTCCGAAAGAGTAAAGTCCTGCATAAGGCTAATATTTTGTTAACCCTAAACATGTTATAATCCTCGTATTCATCAGGCAAGCAACCGAGTTACATTATTCGGAGAAATTTATGATTTGTGCAATATATCGTAGTTCGTTACGGGACCAGACATACTTATATTTAGGGAAAAAAGATGATTTTGGCTGTGTTCCCGAGGCATTAATGAAAGGTTTTGGTAAACCGCAATTATCGATGGTTATTTCGTTAGAAGGCAGAGAACGTCTGGCTTCAGCAGATATTACTAAAGTAAAACAACAGCTTGTAGAGCAAGGTTACTACCTGCAGATCCCACCTCCGGTAGAGAATCTGCTGACGGAACATTTAGCGACCGGCTCTAAGTCTGGCTAAGATTCATCTGTAAATGCCCAATTAGGCATTTAGGTGGATAATTAAAGATATAAGTAATGTGAACCTGTTATTTGGATTGATTTATGACAATGCTTCCTTTTTGGCAAACAAAAAGTCTTGAGCAAATGAGTGATAGTGAGTGGGAGTCGGTTTGTGACGGCTGTGGTCAATGTTGCTTGAATAAGTTACAAGATGCTGACACCGATGAAATCTACTTCACCAATGTCGCCTGTAACCTTCTCAATATTAAAACCTGCCAATGTCGGCATTATGACAATCGCTTTGCCTACGAGCCAGATTGCATAAAATTAACGCGCGACAACCTTCCTACTTTCTCATGGTTACCGAGGACCTGTAGTTATCGGCTGTTAGCAGAAGGCCACGATTTACCTGCTTGGCACCCTCTGAAAGTTGGATCAGCGAAAGCTATGCATGCGCAGCGTATTTCGGTCAGGCATATTGCCGTGAGAGAAAGTGAAGTTAGGAATTGGGAGGACCATATCATTCCTAACCCAGAATAAAGACACTGGCCACGCTTAACGCACGTGGCCGTATTAAATTATGAACGATTTTTTTTAGGGCACGGAAGCTGACACGCAAGTACGATCAAGCCTATTACAAATAATACACCGCTTATTCCCACTAACCATTGTGGCATCGTCATCGATAACCATTCCCAACCTTTATCGGTACAATTTCCTGTTGGTGTGAAAATAGTGGGGAACCATTGATTCAAAGGCAGCCATTGTGGAAATCTTGGAAAGAAATCACAGGTTGCAAACAGGGGGGGATGAAGCTGTAGCTGAGTTTGCTCCCAGGCTAAGGCGAAAGTTTTTGCCGCAGCCACTAGCCAGCCAATAATCGCGACATAACGCAAAGGCGTCTTCGGCGCAATGGCGCCAATCAAAGCCGCTAAGAGTAGCCCAGCCAACGCTGCCCGCTGATAGACACAGAGCACACAAGGCTTTTGTCCTAAGAAGAACTGGAAGCCTAACGCGGTAAGCTCTAAGACTAATACTCCAACCGCGAGCAATAACCATGCGCCTCGGTGTTGGGAGAAGTGTTTTAATTTCCGTAACATAACGTTCCTGTAGTCGAAAAGGGAAATACCGCTGAAGATAGTAGCAAAGAACGTGATGGGATCCTAACGGTCATCTTTGCCGCGTGTACTCGACACTATCATTCTCCCCTCGTTAACCAATCCTCACTGGATTTTTATTAAAGACTAGGTATTGATGCTGATTAAATTCAAATAGTCAGAATTAAAATCCATTCTATTTTTTGGTTGAAATGCCAAATTTAATATAATGAATCGTTTATAAATTAACCATTCTGATATTTCCTCAGCATTTTTATTCGAAAAGTAAGCATAAAAAACTATGTTTTTAAATATGCGTATAAATTATTGTTTTTTTCTCTAAAAATAACGTGAAATAAACCGCTGTGATTCACTGGTCTGCTATAGGTCATTTCACTAGATGGCAGGGTGGTTTTAGGATTAATGTTCTGTGAGGGTTTTATGCGAGTACTGATTATCGGTGGTGGTGTGGTAGGGGTGACAAGTGCTTGGTATCTCGCTGCTGCGGGTCATGACGTCACTGTGTTGGAAAAACAGTCTGGGGTAGCAATGGAGACCAGTGCAGGCAATGCGGGGCAAATTTCCCCCGGTTACGCTGCACCTTGGGCGGCACCAGGCATTCCGCTTAAAGCGATCAAGTGGATGTTTCAAAAACATGCGCCATTGGCGATTCGGCCAGACGGTAGTCGTTTCCAACTGTCATGGATGTGGTCGATGCTGCGAAACTGTACGTTAGATCATTATCAAGAAAACAAAGCGAGAATGGTAAGGATCGCCGAATACAGTCGCGATAGTTTACGGGCATTACGTCAAGAAACGGGCATCCTGTATGAAGGTCGGCAAGGGGGCACTCTCCAGCTTTTTCGTACTGCGCAACAATTTGATAATGCCGCTAAAGATATCGCGGTTCTCCAAGAAGCAGGCGTGCCATTTAATTTACTCGAATCACACCAACTCACCTCGGTTGAACCTGGGCTGGCCAATAGCCTTGATAAATTAACGGGTGGGCTACAACTGCCAAATGATGAAACCGGTGACTGTAAGCTCTTTACGCAACGTTTAGCGCAGCTTGCTGAACAAGCGAACGTTAAGTTTCTATTTAATCAAAATGTTGAACGCTTAACGGTCGACAACAATCGCATTACATCAGTGGTGGCGAATAGTCATTCACTAGACGCCGATGCAATTTTAGTGACGGCGGGGAGTTGGTCCACATCGTTACTTAAGGGATTAGTCGATATTCCTGTCTATCCGCTAAAGGGCTATTCCATTACCTTACCGATCACCGACGAAACCCGCGCACCGGTGTCAACAGTACTCGATGAAACTTATAAAGTTGCGGTCACGCGTTTCGACCAGCGTATTCGGGTGGGTGGCATGGCAGAAATTGTTGGTTTTAACAGCGAACTCCCCAGCGTAAGACGAGAAACACTGGAGATGGTCGTCAATGATCTCTATCCTAATTCAGCGTCGCTGGCCGAAGCCAACTACTGGACGGGGTTACGGCCGATGACGCCAGATGGCACGCCAATTGTGGGCAGAACACCGATAAGTAATCTTTATTTGAATACCGGCCATGGTACGCTAGGTTGGACGATGGCCTGTGGATCTGGACGATTGATAGCGGATATTATCTCTGGCCGTACGCCGGATATCGCTGCGGATGATTTATCCGTATATCGTTATCTACCGGGCTTTGAAGCACGAACGTTACATTTACAGTCGCAAAACGGCTGAGTTGAGGAGCGAGTTAACGATGTCTAGGCCGATAAAGGCAACTGTCAATACCACCGCATTGAGCCATAACCTAGGCAGGGTAAAAGCGCTCGCACCGGCATCTAAAGTGTGGAGTGTGGTCAAAGCGAATGCCTACGGGCATGGCCTTGCGCGCTGCTATCAAGCGTTCGCCTCGACAGACGGCTATGCATTGCTCAATTATGAAGAAGCTATTCTGCTACGAGAGGCAGGGGTGACTCAGCCGATCTTGCTGTTAGAAGGCTTTTTCAAACCTGAGGATTTAGCGTTAATTGAAGCCTATCAGCTGACTACGGCGATACACAGTGATTGGCAACTGCAAGCGCTAGCCGACTATGCGGCGAAAAAGCCAATCGGCGTTTACGTAAAGATTAATAACGGTATGAACCGTTTAGGCTTTTCGCCTCATCGTATTTCGGCCGTATGGCAGACGTTGAAAACACTACCAGCGGTCGGAGAGATCACGCTTATGTCACACTTTGCACGAGCAGATGAAGGCCCGGCGTTTATCCGTGAACCCTTACAGCGTCTAGAGCAGGCAACGGGGATGCTTCAAGCACCACGTTGTTACGCCAACTCAGCAGCTAGCCTCTGGCATCCCGAGACGCATCATCAATGGATACGACCCGGGGTTGTCTTATATGGCGCATCCCCGACGAGCTGCGCGGAGGATATTGCGTCATTCGATCTCCGCCCAGCGATGACATTAAGCAGTGAGATTATTGCGGTACAACAGGTTGCAGCGGGTGAGGGGGTTGGCTATGGGCACCGTTACATGACGACGGCATCCCAGCGCATTGGAATCGTTGCATGTGGCTACGCGGATGGCTATCCACGGCATGCACCTTCCGGCACACCCGTCTGGGTCGCGGGTAAATTGTGCAAAACGGTCGGCACCGTCTCAATGGATATGCTTATGGTCGATTTAACCGAGTGTCCTGAGGCCGCCATTGGCAGCCCCGTCGAATTATGGGGCACCCAACTGCCTGTTGATACTATCGCACAAGCAGCGGGGACGGTGGGTTATGAACTATTAACCGCGGTCACCCAGCGCGTCCCTTTTACGGTAATCGCCTAACTCACTTTACTGAGGTGAGGGACCCTTTGATTTTTAAGCTGGTCAACCAAGCAATGGCGGCCAGCAACCCACCTAATAACATCATAACCGCCAGTGCAACATAGGGAGAGAGTGGAAGTAGCAATATGACTAAACTTCCTCCTGCACCACCGGCCATTTGAATAAAACCGAGTAACGCTGACGCGACACCAGCATTCTGCTGAAAAGGCGCCAAGGCGTAACTGGTTGCGGGACCCATAATAAATGCTAATCCTGCCACGGATATTGCCACTGGAATCATGTAGCCTAACCAGTGCGCAAGAATAGCTGGCGCCAGTAAGTAAGGCTCTAAAAAAAGGATAATTCCTGCCAAGGTCATTGATAACGTGCCGAGCAATAAACAGAATGGGCGACCACATTTTGGAATAATACGATTGGCCAGCGCACTTACCGCCATTATCCATAATCCATTGACACCGAAAATCACTGAAAAGCTAAAAGGAGATAAGGCGTCGTGCTCCATTAGTACCGTCGGCGCTAGAGACACGTAGGTCAAGACCATTCCTAGCGCACTGGCAATTGAAAAGGTAAAAGCCAAAAACGCAGGTTGTTTGATAATCGACAGGTAAGTACCGGCGGGAAAGATCGCACTCCGTTGGGTCGAGTGTGGACGCGTCTCGGGTAGCCACTTATAGACAATGATCATCAGTACGAGGCCATAAAGAAACAGAAAGCCAAATGGTGCACGCCATCCCCAATAATGCGCTAGGATTCCGCCGAGCAGGGGGGCCAGAGCAGGAACGATATTTAACGATCCATTAAGAAAACTATAGGCACGTGCCGCATCATCGCCCTCGAGTCGATCGCGTACGCCACTAAACGCCACCACCGCGGTACAACATACCGCCATACCTTGAATAATACGTGCGATAAGAAATACCGGCCAATTGATAGCGAGGGCTGCGAGGGCGCTGCCCAATAAGTAGAGGCCTAGCCCGACTAAGGCGATAGGTTTTCTGCCATAATTATCGACCAAAGGGCCGGAAATTAATTGCCCAATCCCCATAACTAATAAAAACAATGGGATTGTTAATTGGATGTGACTGACCGGTGTCTGTAATCCTGACGCAATATAAGGTAGCGTCGGCAGAAAGAGATCGATGCCTAAGGGCGAAAGTAGAACTAAACATAATAATAAAGCAATAAAATAGCGTGGGGAGACCATTACTCTTCTTCTTCCAATATACGTAAACCGACACGCGATATCGTGTCATCATCTTTTTCTGCAACAGTCAATTCAAGCTCTGACCACTGCAAGGCATCACCCACTACCGGATTACGGCCCAATTTCTCAATCATCAACTGAGATAAACTTTTTCCAACGGAGTCATCACGAGTTAATGTTAATCCATACACCGACGCAACTTGTTCCAATGAGGCTTGACCGTCCAGAATAAAATCACCGAAGAAACGTTGGTCGAGATCGACTGGCGGCGTTTGACTGAACATGTTGCCGAGGGCGGATAAATCACGTTCGCGGCCAATCACACAGAGAATATCATTTTCACGCAGGCGAGTAGAGCCACGAGGATGCATCAGTACATTATCTCTAAATAAAGCCGTGATCCGGGTATGTTCTGGCATTTTTAGCTCACGTAAGGGGGCATTGATACACCAATTCTCGGAGCCTAATTGATAGACATATTGCTCCCACGGGCTGTCGGGATGGATATCTAAACTATTACGTTGGAAGGGGTATACCGTGCGTGGCACGATCACTTTTGCGAGCTTTGCCGCAAAAGAAAGGGTACTCCCTTGAAGCAGCAGCGAAACCATCACCACAAAAAAGGCGATATTGAAATAGAGTGAGGCATTATCCAGACCCGCCATCATCGGGAATACCGCGAGAATAATCGGGACGGCACCTCGTAACCCCACCCAGCTAACAAAGCACCGTTCACGTAAACTAAAACTCTTGAAAGGCAGTAAGCCGGCGAATACAGAAAGTGGGCGGGCGATAAAAATTAGCCACAACGAGAGTAATAGCGCTGGCAGAGCAATTTTCCACAGATCGCTCGGAACGACCAACAGGCCCAAAACGATAAACATTCCAATCTGACTAAGCCATGCTAAACCATCAAAAATTTGGGTGATCCCTGTGCGGTTACGAATACCGCTGTTACCTAGCCAGCACCCCGTTAGGTAGACGGCAAGAATCCCGCTTCCCCCGAGCAAAGTTGTTAAGGCGAAAACCAGTATACCGCCGCTGACCGCAAGCAGGGGATAAAGACCTGCAGGGAGGGATATCTGGTTAATCAACCGCTGTAACGTGAATCCGCCAAGCAGGCCGATAAGAATGCCTAAGCCAAATTCGCGCACTAAGTGGATAATAAAGTTAGCGTCAATACCGTGATGGTGTTGCTGAATCATCTCAATTAAGGTCACGGTTAAGAATACTGCCATTGGGTCATTACTGCCTGACTCGATCTCGAGGGTTGAGCTAACCCGTTGGTTTAATCCTTTATCACCGATCAAGGAAAACACCGCCGCGGCATCGGTCGAACCAATAATGGCGCCGATTAAGAAACCCTGCATCAGGTCAAGGTGAAACAGGTATGCGGCAAGGGCACCGGTTAACCCAGCGGTGATCAGCACACCGACTGTCGCTAAAGATAATGAAGGCCAAATGGCGATACGAATGGAACTGAGACTGGTACGCATGCCGCCGTCTAGCAGAATAACCGCTAAGGCGAGATTTGAGACGAGATAGGCGACCGGATAGTTATTGAAGACTATTCCACCGATCCCTTGTTCGCCTGCGAGCATCCCTAATACCAAAAAGATAACGAGAATAGGAATACCTAACTTCGACGAAAAAGAACTCAGTAAAATACTGGCGGTGACGAGTACCGAGCCGATAATAAATAAACTATTAATTGTACTTGAATCCATATTGGCTCATTCCTAACACCCGCTGAAGTGATAAGAGTATTACATATTTTGCGCCATCTGTGTGGCCGTAATGTGTGGCGGCGAGAATAAGAATAACCTTATTTTATAGGACTTTTTCATTACTTCAGAATAAAAAGCTAGTTTTAATGTTAATAAGCCCTTTATTATCAATTTTTGACAAAAATAACTCGCTAAAATTATCTTTGTTGCGCGTTATTTTAGGAAGTAAGTTAACTCAGGATGTGAACATGTTAAAAAAACAGTTTGTTTTAGCCGCCTCGTTGGTCGGCACCAGTCTTTTATTTTCACAAAATCTCTTAGCTCAACCCCTTTCAGTGGGGGTCGCTGCATTATGGTCTGAATCGCCCTACCACAATACTAAAGATCGTACTGTCCCATTCCCGTTAATCAATTATCAAGATGAGAATGTTTTCTTTCATGGGCTAGAGGCAGGGTACTATCTTTACCATGGCGAAGCCGATCAGTTCTCAATTATTGCCAATACCACCGGACAATATTTCAACCCACACCGTGCTCACCATAGCGCGATGCGTGGCCTTGATAAGCGTCATTTAACCATGATGATGGGTGGGGAGTGGACGCACGTTGCCACTTGGGGTGTTGTCAAAACCGCGTTGACTAGTGATGTACTCAACGAAAGTAACGGTTTGGTATGGGATACTAACTACCATTATCCGTTACAATTTGGCGCGCTTTCTCTGATCCCCGGCGCGGGCGTAACATGGCAGAGTGCCAACCAAACTGATTATTACTATGGCGTCTCTGGTAAGGAATCTCGTCGTACAGGGATTGATCGTTACAAGGCTGACGATAGCTGGTCACCGTATGTGGATATCAGTGCGACTTACCAGTTGACGCGTGATTGGACTGTCGTGGCAGGTGCTCGCTATACCCATTTCGACAATGAAATTAAGCATAGCTCAATGGTCGACAAGTCAGGGCAAACTACCGTTTGGACTGGGGTTAATTACCAATTCTAAACCGGTATTCTCCCAAAGGGTGCTTTGGGAGAACATCATCACAACGGTAGCGGAGTGATCGTTACCGTTAATTCTGCTGGAGTACTTGGTGTCGAGACCAAAGGCTGTTCTATCCTTGCGGTTTCTACACAGACCATCGTTTGATAGCCTTCATCACTCATATCGGCCATCGATTGAGATAGGGTCTCGCCTGGGTTCCACGTGACAACGTCACTATGGCCTTGGTGTCGAATATTTATCAGGCGTTTAAGCTGTGGATCCTGCAGAGTTGATTCGGCCGTGGGATGGGTGAAAATACGATCGACCTCGCCATGATAAGTCTGCTCACCCTGTTGAGAACCTAACGCATTATCTTTCACTTTATCGATGTAGTGATTACCTAAGCCACTTACCTTCACCGCTTCACTGTCACCGACGTGGAAATAGCTATGTAGGGCGGCAGTCGATTCGAAATCCCCTTCAACTTTCAGGCTAAGCTGACAAGATTCGGCGCTTAACTCAGCGTGTAAAGTCAGGCTAAATTGATGGGGCCATATCGCGCGTGTTTCAGCGGAGTCGCGTAAATTCATCGTCACGTTTACCTGCTGTGCAGACTCTTCGCAGTGATCTAGCTGCCATAGAGAGGTGCGAGCAAAACCGTGGGAGGGTTTACCCGCGGGGCCAAACCATGGCCAGCAAATCGGCACACCGCCACGAATAGCTTTACCTTGTGTGAAGGCCGTGCGCTCGCTCAGCCAAATAACGGCAGGTTGGTTCAGTGGATGCCACGCGATTAATTGGCCACCTTGCAGCGAAAAAGCGGCACGGAATTCGGGATGATCAATGATCAGTAGCGTTAACTCACCTTGTTGACGAAGCGAGCAGAAGGGGGAAAGTTGCTCGGCGATAGGGAGTGAAAAAAGGGATGACTGCATAATATTCTCCAAAAAAAAAGGGCGACCGAAGTCGCCCTTATTCACACGTGGAACGATTTATTTGCCTGCAACCAGGGCAACTAAATCAAGAACTTTGTGAGAGTAACCTGTTTCATTGTCATACCATGAAACCAGTTTAACGAAATTATCGTTCAGTGCGATACCCGCTTTTGCGTCGAATACAGACGTTAACGTTTCGCCGTTGAAATCAGTCGATACTACGTCATCTTCAGTGAAGCCTAAAACGCCTTTCATTGCGCCTTCTGAAGCCGCTTTGATTGCTTGGCAGATTTCTGCGTAAGACGCTTTCTTCTCTAAACGCACGGTCAGATCGACCACAGATACGTTAGGGGTAGAGACACGGAAAGCCATACCTGTCAGTTTACCGTTTAACTCTGGTAATACTTTTCCGACAGCATGGCCCGCACCG
>Ga0157363_1007333_pt1 | contig 10445 bp, 10 predicted proteins | sample AttsexASBM1_FD_111477 | JGI IMG/M metagenome (GOLD analysis project Ga0157363, IMG submission 111477) | Fungus gardens microbial communities from leaf cutter ant in Ribeirão Preto, State of São Paulo, Brazil - Atta sexdens ASBM1 | ecosystem: Host-associated > Fungi > Mycelium > Unclassified ...
TCCGTGTCGATGGTGAATATTTCAGCGTGCCAGCGATTTATTCTATTTTCAAAACTTCCAAATTATTGAATTGTTCTGTCAAATGTAAGATTTTAAAAGTATTCACGGCAAAGATTCTGCAGAATTATATTTGAATAAGAGATAAGACGTTATTAGTTTTGTAAATGTATCAAATATATTTAACATTTATTTTGATTTTTATAATATCGACAAAAGAGGCATTTTATATCGACAAAGAGGAGAAAGAAAAAAGAATATTAATACAAAGTTAAATTTACGTTGATTTAATCTTACAATTAGAAAATACCGGGGCTTTCAAGAATCGATCTGTCACCATTGACACAGAAAATCGTGGGCTGCATCATTGGAGAGAATGTTACCACAGAATTTCCATGGGTGCGCGTTAGAAAAGACGTCATAGAAGACAACATAGACTTACATTCTGAGAGCAGTGACTTTCTGGTAGTAAAGGACGAGGTTCATGCATTTCCTGATGACAAGATTTTCATTGGATACTCTCCATCCCTAACTGAAAAAAGCCAATTCTGCATTGTTCTTACCGAGGAAGGCAGAGACGCTGTAGAGAGACATATACATAAGCAAACGAAGGAACATGAGAATTATGTAAAAAATGCGATCTACAAATTTCCTGGTCGATGGCATGACTTGGGAAGTGGTGCCGACATCGATGCCAACATTGTCAAGAACACAAGACCGTTATTCGAGATTGAGGTTTCTGTATTAAAAGAAAAAAATAGTTTTAATTACCATAATTTAACTGTAATTTATATTTTTAGCCAATTACATATATATTCTTTTCATTAGAAGTAATATAATTATTATATATCTCATTATAGCAACTATAAAAATAGAATTTTTAATCGTAATTATTCTCAATCAATTGTAGTTACAAACTTTCTTCTCACTGCAAATCATTAAAGACTCATAGTCTAATTTATTAAAGAGTCATAATTCTGGTTTTGGACACATTAAAAATTATATTTGCGGTTTGACATTAAAGAATTACAATCTGGTTATTCTACTATTCTCCAAGAATCAAAATTCATTATGAAATATCATTTATTAATTTACAAAAGATATTACTGTTTAATAAATAATTAGAAGATTTATTATGATAATATCTAATTTAGTTTTTTAAGAACTTGAAAAAATTAAACTTGAATTAAAATAAGTATATTGAAAATACTATACTAAAAATACTATACTGAATTCTTTAATTGTTAATAAAAATCGACATGGATAGGACATGTTGTATATCACATTGGCGGATCCTGACATTAGTGTTCTTGTAACTTTCGTCAAACGATGCATCATGACTTTCATTGCACCGTTGTCAAAACTGCCGCAACTTGCATGTCAATTCAATTTCATGTTCAAGCGTTAAACAACATAATCCTCCATTTTTCAAAATTTTTATTACGTTTCGACAGCGCATATTATGCGATGAATATTGATAGTTTGCGTTCACTAATTCTGAGTCGAAGTATTACAGCGATTATCGTAAATTTCTATTAATTCCGCCTCTATAAATATTAGCCTCAGTGGACAGACAATAATATTACAGCGGTGTTCACAAATCGCAATAAATTATTTATTAATCATTTTATCCTGATTTCAATCAGGCAAGAAGCAGTTTATAAATCCCACAATGCTCGTGATTGTTTAATCGTATTTATGAGAAGTACTATATGGGAGATATATCGTATGACCCGCACCGTTGCTGATGCACCGGGTGATTCATATCTTTCGCATTTAATTATGATCAGGTTCTGTCTACCGCTGATTTGCTGAACATGCCGATAAATCTAACGGACAGGAAGGCGGATGATCAGAGAGATGGATACATTGAGCTGCTACCGAATACCCGACAAATATTTGAAAATGTACGACGTAAATTGGTAAGCAGGTATACGCAAGTGACGCCGTTCATACGACACAGCGAGGCGCAAACGGCACCATCGATATCTGTCAATTCTTGGTATCAATATCTGTACGAATACGAGACAGTCGATTTGTCTACTTATACCGAGGATAAGATAGAGGCCTTAAAATATTTTTTGAAACTCTACACTGATGAAGTGTGCGATCAGGTAATATTACAAATTCATTGATTACAGTACTTTAAATAATATATAATTAAAATATAGTTAAAATACAATAAAAATGTAATTATAATTAAAATATAATAAAATATAATATATGTTATAATATAAATTTATTGACTTATTTACAACATTTTAAATAATGTATAATTAAAATACAGTTAAAACCTAATAACATATAATTACAATTATAATTGAGATATAATGTTATGTTATTATAATTTAATTACAAGATTAATTATAAAAGGATTTAACTATTTTTTTTAATGAGAACTTAAAAGATAACGATATTTCTTATTTATCTACAACTATTTTGTCACAGGTTTTAATGAACTCCACGTGGGATATATACACGAACGATTATGCAAATTTGGTGCGTAGTGAAAAGGATACGCAGACACCTTTGCCTATAGGCTACGAAGAATATCAAAGCTACTATGATGGAAAGACCATTGGGAATAAGGTTATCAATGATCTCTGCTGGCATCCATTCTGGACTGGAATGGTGATAGCTACGTATACGCAGCATGCGAAGGGCGAATATTTAATAGATCCCAAAACTTACGACGAGGTTTGGCAATTGCAAATTACTTCTAAAAATTGTATTTATTTTAATCATAAAATTGATAGCTTTTTGGCTTTTTCCATCTCAAAGAAAATTTTATTATTAATGTAGAATATATTTTTCTATTGACAAAATCACACGCGCATATAATATAATTTTAATGTATTATAATTTACACAAAAAACGTTCTTATGAACAGGTATTTTTAGCTTGCGAGGGCAACAATAAAGTATTAATATGGTCTTTCGACGACTGTTTTTCACCTAAACTCATCCTTGAATGTCCACGAGAAGTGACATCCGTTTCGGTCTGTCCTATCGACAGTAGCATCATTATAGGTGGCTGCATAAATGGCCAGGTGATTAAAATAAATTTTATTTTTTCCTCATATGTTTTTGTGAAATAAATCGTTGACTGCTAGTTGGATTACTCGAGACCAAATGACTATTCATTAGTCTTTGAAGAATATGAAGGATATTCACAAGTGTATATCCTTCATATTGCAAGGATGTAGAAAGTATAAAGCTTAAAGCTATTGCTTTTTTACTGTTTCATGTACTATATACATTCGGAATGATTTTTTGATTATTCGATAGAGTATAAAAATGACACAGTCACAATCCTCGAAACACTATTAAATATTAAAAAATTAAATTTAAACCAATTTCTTAAGTCAAATAATAATTTTTTATTTTTAACTCTCAAGTGTCAAAATTTTAATACAAAATACGTGATTAAAAATAAATTTATTTATTTATTTCTATGGTAAAATTACTTAGTTTCAAAGTAAATACGTTTATATTAATATGTATGCTTTAATTAAATATTAAACTAAATTTAATACTATTTATAATTAACATTTAAGCACAAAGATTCACTTCAGATCAAGTAGGAATTCTCTTATTTAATTAAATAGATTTAATATTTCTTCATTTAAATCTTTTAACTTCATTGTTTAGTTTAACTCCATTATTTAATTAAATTAACGACATATTGAATAAGAGTAAGAATTTATAGAAATTTATAGAAATTGTTGAAAATAACCCAAATTGAATATACTTATGAATTTAACAGGATACGTCTTTTTCGAAGGTTAAGAAGATTGAAAAAAAATTGGAAAATAATTTGATAGCAAAAACGCGTATGAATTTTATATTTTCCTCATTTCGCAAACGAATAGCAATCCACCAATATCGATTAACCCGTTATTGCGATGCATCCCGAAGCATTCGCATTCGCTTGACACGTCATCCCCGCGAATGAATAACGCGACACGCGTGCGTACGTAAACAAATTCTTCCGACAGACGCGGCAATCCGATGGAACACGATCGGTATCAATCACGTATATCGAAAAACACATCGTGATGGTGCCGTGGATCCACCGGGTGTTCCCCAGCTTGTCACCGCGTGCCGCCTCCGTTTCGGACATGAAAATTCGAAAAGTACGTCGGCAATCATGGCGGATGCGAACAACAAACGTAACGTAAATATCGTATGCAAGCGGGATCACCTATCTCCATTAATCCATCGTGATTCTCTCGTTGCTTTACTTGGTGTTCTGGATATCAGATGACACCTAGAACATCCGTCAATCGATCAATCAAGTATTGTAAAATGCGCTGATTAAAAATGCGCAACAAATATGAATAATGCCGAGAAATGCATTATTCCTGCTCGTGAAAATTAAGTAAAAGAAATTGTGGATGTCCGAAATATTAAACTTTTCATATATTTTTTCAAATAGATTGTTTCACAAAAATAACAACATAAAGTTCGATCAGTTTTATTCAGGCTTACATACTTCTATTATCGAAAAAAATAAAATTTAATTTCTTTTATTACAAAAAAAAATATTTATTTTTATTGAGTTCGTTAGCGAATATTGTTTCATATTTCTAATTTCTATCAACGCTCTACTGTCTAAATTGAAAACTGCGTGCATTTTCTTAATTGCCCAACATTATTTGTGAGCTGAAATTAGCAAATTTTAGACAAGAAGAAGCGTCTGGGAAAATGTATGGGGAAAACATCTCGTTACAAGCTGCAACCGTGAAACTCAAAAGTCTAGACTATAGTAAAACGAGGAGAGGGAGGACGAGTGAACGATGATAAAATCCATCCATATCCTTGCTGTAGATCGCCATCTGGCACATTCCCGGCAAAATCGAGCAGGTAGAGACTTTGGTGACACAGACGAGCGCCCAAGTTAAGTACAGCATCGCGATGAAGAGCTTGATGACATGGATGCGCGAGACGACGTCGTTGATCAGTCCGACGGCGATGTCCGCTCTCAAGTACAGCCAGAAGGCGGACATCACCCAAATAGTCTGGGTGCCCTCGTATCACAAGGTCGACAAAAACGGCCGGATCTTGTCCTTACCGGAAGACGCGCCCCTAGATGATCTAAGCTATCAGTTTGTAACCGCCAGCAAGGACGGCACCGTCGCCTTTTGGGATCTTAAGTGAGTATCGTCTTTGCTTGTCGATCTTTTAATATTTATTATTTAACGGTTATTCTTATTTCTTATATATAACATTTTTAATTGTTAACAAGTCTTAATTTACAAATAAATATAATATTTGTTCTATCTAACACTAATGTATAATAAAGTAATTTCTCATGTAATACATGCAGAAAAAGCATTTTATTTTATCTTGCTGCATTATACAGAAAGTAAGTGCTTTTGTATTTACATAATATAATCGGATCATATTAAATAAAAAAGGAATATGAAATTGACAAAATATAATATAGCAGGAAAATTATAAAATGAAGAAGATCATAATCTTCCATTTTGTATTTTATCAATTTCGTATTCGTTTTGGATTTAGTATCCGATTATATTAGGTATATAAGTACAAACACTTATTTCTTACATAATGCATTATTAAGATGGAATAAAATGCTTTTTCCATGAATTATATGGGAAAAGAGCTATTTTCAAATTGCTATATCTCAAAAACGAAAAATCATATCGAAATTTTTACAAAATTGTGATGTGATAGTTAAATCACAAGACAATACGAATTCGTGTTCATTAAGCAAAAATATCAGATATAATTATCCACATTCACATGTTGCAAAATGAACTAGGACAATGTAATTTTCTCATATCTTTCTTACTTTCGTCCACTCAATTTTTCTATAAACATTTTAATTCTTCTTATTAAATACTGACGACTGGCGATAAAATAGTTGTCGTTGTTCATCATTTGTACGTACTTCTAATAATAGAAATTTCATCAAAATATATATCGGGTAGTGTTCTTTGTAAATAATATATTTTTATTTAGGTTTAATATTGAGGATGGCAGTAAATTATCAATGGTTCTGTAAGAATTAAGGCGAATATTGACATTATTGATATTCTGTCGCATTGCACGAGTAGTTCCATCGGTTAAGGATTAAACGTGAAGGAACTAAACGTGACCTCCGAGGAGTCGCATCGAATCGATGTCGATTCGTCGGACGAATTTTCCTATGAACGGTGCCATTCGACTCAAGGATAAGAAATAAAATATTCAACATAATATTCTCGATGTAATGGAAGAGGATTGTTTTCCTTATTTTTCACTTTCGCAATATCTAGCATCGTCGTGTCAGTGAAAATGTCACATCGTTTTTCTTAAAAATGCAAGAACCTTGAATATCGGCTGACGTATGATGGCTAGGCTCTCGATCTGAACCCAGCAATTGGTAACCAAGGTCCGGAGCCATCGTATCTCCTGAGACTGGAAGTTAGCGACTTCGAATGTTCGACTGGCGCGAAACTTGTCGCAAGCGAAACGTTAAAGAGCCGAGCTCCGTCTCTTGCCTTTCAAGTCCTTCGCTCCGGACGCGAGACGAACTGCCTTCCGTTTCCTCCCCATTCCCTTTCCATCCATCCTTCTCGAGAAACTCTCTCGGAACCGTAATGGTCCTGCGACTTGACTCACCGTCGCTCCTTGATTCTCCGAAGTTGGCGTTTATATGGTCCGAAAATGGATAGACCATCCCTCCATAATCGTTGATCGGTATTCAGTTCTCGCTCGTTCTAACCATTCCCACGTCCCTTGCCGTAGTCCAGAGTAGTCCTCCGGACCTGCTAACTCCTAAGCACTCCTTGGCCTCGTCGATCTCTCTGCGTGCTCAGTAGGGTGCGAGGGAGAGTCGCTCTTCATTTCGGCCGTACCACAATGGCTATGTAGATGGTCCAATACTAGTGAATTGTTTCCTCACTTGATTCGAAATTGGTACGATATTTACGAGATTACATTCTATTCTACGCCTTGCTGAGAGAAACGAGCATGTTTGCGTGAAATTGCACCGACAGAGATAAACTTCCGAACAAGTAATAATTGATAAAAAAAATCTTATAATAAATTTAATAGTTGATTATAAAAGTTTCGTTTTTCTGTTATACAAGATATTTGAATAAAAAAATATACATATATAAAACAAGCGCTAATTTTCTAATTCTAATAACTATATAGATGAAAAATTTGTTGAATGAACACATTTTATTTGTCTCAAACAATACATCTAAAGTTTCGTGTTAATTTAACTTAATTTAATTTAATTGATTTTATAATACAAATATAAAATGTTTTTTTATTATACCTCGTTTTTATTAACGAGAAAACGTTGAAATTTTTTTTTCTTGACGAAGAACGTTGATCTGAAAGGTGGCGACCTATGGAGAAGGCTATTCAGCAAGTTCGTACCGGACGAAAGATTCATCCAGTTAATCAGAAATCCATGGCACAGCCGGCATCGCCGTTCAAAATTCTCGATCGTGTCTTCAGGCCCTACTATAACCTCGTGATTCAATATCCGGATGAGAATCGGCTGCTCGTGATAACGACTCTCAGCATGTACAATCCAAAGTTTCGCAAGGAACAAGTTGAACCGTTCTCGATGACAAGAGACGATCTCACAATTAGAAAGTATTACAGACCCATAATCGAGAAGGCGAACTATGTCATGGAGCCAAAGATACTCATCGGTACTGTCGAAGGTAAAACGACTTACATAACATTTTCTTACTCAATTTCCGATCGTTGACAGGTTGAGACAAGCGACGCGATTATACGAGTTCATTAATGCAATTTAGATGTGAGATTAAATAAATTATAATATAAAATTAAATTAATTATACTTGAATCTCCCTAAATAAGATTGATCTAATTTTATATTAATGGCAGTAAAAAGTGGATTTAAGCGTAAACGACGGCAACAGGTGATTTTGGTTGCGTAACGTGGACCGGTTACGAATCCACCGATGCGGGCATGGACCGCGAAACGGTACGATGGCTCTGGATGAAGAGGGTGCATGACGGACCGGTTACGCACGTGGTCAGATCCAATTATTACCATCAGGTAGTGGCCACAATAGGAGGCAAGATCTTCGCCGTGTGGCGGGACGATTTCGCCGAGCCGCTCATTTGGAAAAAATCCAACGTTCGGTAGGTGAAAAATTCGCGCAGGACCGTCTGACTAAAGTAAACTGAACTTTCGCTTCCGCGTCAGAATAAACTCCCGGGTGTTAAGTGATTCTCGCCATGCAGAGAAGAGAGAATGGCAACGAAAATAAAAAAAAGGAAAGAGAGAAAGAGAGTTGTTCGTCTTGAAATAAACACGAACACGAGCGAGAATTCCATGCGGAGAAATTACTTCTCAAGGAGCAACGTCAATATCGTGAGAGTTAACGAAACATGGTCATGAATATACATAAACGCGGTAAACACACGACTCGCGCAAGTTTTGTTCGCGTTTCATTCGGAATAAAAATAACAAATACGAACGCGCGCAATAAATTGCCGCAGTGTACAGCATGTAATTGCGATGATAGCATTTCGTATTGCCCGACGTACAAGCATTGACGCGTAACGCCCGTCTGCTTGCTCGTTTCACGCGCAATAGTTTTCGCTGATAAAAGTCGAACTTTCGATATGATCTGCATGATAATATGATTATAAGTTACATTTACAGCCTGTGCGCTCTACTATTCCGTTAATAAAAGCTCGCGTGTTTTACTATTTCGTTAATGAAAACTATTTTCGATGTATGGCACACGGTCGATTCAACAATCGTTATCGTTGTCTACCCATATTCTCTCGATTCTAACGCTCAACAGACGGTTTATTCCGTCTCATTAACTCTATATAGTTTTAATTATTTTAGAGAGACAGCGATACATATCTTCCATTTAAAATTATCTCAAAAAATCAGTTCTCAAGTACAGGGTAATAAAAAATTTAGTTATAAAGTTTTGTATTTAATTAAATTATTAACAACGAGGTATTTATTAAAAAAAAAAAACAAACTCTGAACTATTATAACTATATTTTATTAAATATCAAGAAGTAATAATTAACATTCAAATAGATAGTTATTTATCTTAACTTTCATATAAAGGCTTTAAGGTGCTTCATCAGCATTATCAACATAAAAAACAGGAAACAGCATTGATTTAATGCTGACCAGCGTCACTATTGTCTTTGACCAAATGCAGCTACTCGGCGTGCTCATGGGGAATTATACGTCCAACTGTTTTGATTTTGGGGCGAATAGACGGTACCATAGAAATTTGGGATCTCGAAGTCAAGAGTCACGAGCCAAGCTTCATGCAAAGTCTGTCCGGACGGATAATTACAGGCATCTATACTCACGAGCTAACGCTGAAACCGCAGTGTATTGGATTTTGCGACTTCAATGGCTCCTTAAGAATGTTCACGGCGCCGCGTGTCTTACTGATATACGACGTGGGTGACATCGAGTGGATGAAAAAGTTTATCGACCGACAGGTTCAAAGGGTGAGATAAAAAGGAGCGTGATAGCGATATATCTAGAATGTTATCGATTAAACGTCTAAACGAAATAACTTGAGATTTATAATATCAAAAGCAAAATATCTTTATTAAATAAAAGGATTCTATTATATATTTAAAAAAAGATAGTAATTATATTAGTTATCGAATCCAATAATTCCGTAACAAAATAATTAACTAAGTTTCATTACACAAAAAGAAAATTTTGCTAAAGTATTTAAAAATTTAGGTAGATACATATCTGAAAATAATTTGGTGGAAGAAAATAATTATGTAGAAAAAAATTCATGATCAATGCATGAGCATTGCTGAAAAAGTGTTGACTAGTAATCAAAACAGTAAAGTTTGGATTAGTAATCAGTTTAAGCGTCCTACAAAATTATTCTGATAGTCCAAAAAAATTATTCTCAGATCTATATCTAGCTAAATTTTTAGATACTTCAGTAAAATCATTCTTTCCGTGTAGCAATGATATAGTAGCAATAATATATTTTCATTTTTACGAGAACGTCGTTTCACACAACATAAATCCCATAATTTCACAACATTACAACATGTGTTATATTACATTTATGTTATTGAGTGTAAAATTATAACGTTGTTGTTATGTTACTTCTAGTTGATGTTTATTGAGATGTATGTAATGTAAATTTCAATGCGTATACATATTTATTCGCTTCATAAAACCTTATGCTTTTATAAGACGAAAATATATCCGAACTTAACGGAAATCGTATTCGTAAAAAAATTTTTCTTTATGCTGTTACTTTTATAGTAACTTATCGTAAATTTTACTGCTAATAAAAATTTTTTCGTACCTTATATCCGTATATGATTGTCTATTTCCATATATGATCAGATAAGCGAGTTTCAAGCCTGGCAAGAATCATGGAGCGAATCAAATCTCGAAGATATCTTAATGAAGAAGAAGCTCAAAAAAATGAA
>Ga0157363_1007334_pt1 | contig 10444 bp, 3 predicted proteins | sample AttsexASBM1_FD_111477 | JGI IMG/M metagenome (GOLD analysis project Ga0157363, IMG submission 111477) | Fungus gardens microbial communities from leaf cutter ant in Ribeirão Preto, State of São Paulo, Brazil - Atta sexdens ASBM1 | ecosystem: Host-associated > Fungi > Mycelium > Unclassified ...
CTATTTGATTCTCGTCATTCGAAATTCATTCGAGGTTATTCGTGAGAATTTCTACAAAAGTTCCACTCTTCGATTTGAATGGAAAAAAATTAGGTCAATTTATATAATTAAAAAAATAATTTTGGCATGTGCTTTTTTTTACTTTCGATATTTTAAAATACGGAAATCTATTATTATTTATACTATTATATATTATTTATACTATTGATTAATTTTTTCTCTTCTTTTAATTTGAATATTTTATATTATTTTTAGCTCTACATATCTAATTTCAATTTATATTCTATAATTTTATTTTATATAATTTTATAATTTATAAAATTATTAAGTTAAGTAATTCTTTTGTAATTTTCGATTTTTAAATTTCTCAGTAAATTTCTTCAGTAACTTCAAAATTTTTTATTAAAATATAATCAAAATTTGGATATATTAAAATGAAGTTTTATTTTATACTTATATAAAAATATTTATTTTTAATAAATATTTTTTTCTGTATACAAAATAGAAATTTCGTTCTCTATAAGTATAAGAAATAAAAAGAACTTTTTCTAGAAACTTAAAAAAAAACATTTCAATTTAAGAACCTTATTTCAGTGAAATAAAAATTGTGAATTTATCAGGATTGCATGTAGTTTTACTACGAACGTAATGCAGAAATAAACGGCCGCGCGATTTATAGCGATAATCATGACTGTTATCACGAAATGCATATTTCGAAAAAAGAAATAGTGAGTCTCGTGAAGATAATAACGATAAATTCAGCGCGTCACAACAACAACAGCGATGCACTATGGCCGCGAAAACTCTTTCGCGGTCGAAGGCTAAGGTTGCATGAGCCAATTTTTGCTAGTTCTCTTCTCGGTTGACCGCGCTAGTAAACAAACCAACCAATGACGATCTATTGAACTTGACACGCGATGGATGTGAGCACGGAAATCTCTCTCTCTCTCTCTCTCTCTCTCTCTCTCTCTCTCTCTCGCATTGTCTTTTTCTTGATTTCTTACTCCAGTAGAAATATCTTTCGATCATTTGTCTTACATTTCACACGTTTCTTTATCGACAAACAATAAAAGAGGAGAATTTTCCTCGCGTTCATGTGAAAATAGAAGTGAAGTTTTTACAATATGGAATAATTTTTAATGAGAATATTTCTTTTTGTGATTTTTATACTGAAAACGAAGAATGTTAAAAATTGCTTATTAATTACTAATATGAATTATTAATACGAATAATTATAGTAAAATTTCATATAATATTATTTTAAGAAAAAATAATTTCCTTTATTACAAAGTTTAAAATGGAATTTTAATCTGAAACCAAGATAGCTATCACATATACATGTAATTTTTTTCCTAGGACAAAAACATAAAAAAAGAAAATTTTTACCTTTGGCAAATTTTTATCTTTAATGGAAAAATTTTTTACTCTTTAAGTCTCCGTAAGAAAAAGTTTCATGTGAATGGTATTTTAATTATTTAGTAATAAAAAAGTATAAGTATTTTTGAATAATATTATTTAACAATATTTATCGAATCTGTTTCTTAAAAAAAAATTTTTACTCCTTTATTCTCTTTTTCTCAACCTCCTTCATTCTTTTTTTTTGTTTTGTATAAACAATAAAATAAAAGCGGCTAAGCAAATTTGTTTTCTCTTTATTCGTGGAAAGTGGACAAAGACTGCGGAATGAGAATTCGATATTGCGTTTCGTTGTATTGTCGCTGATGGTACTCCGTGGTATTCGTTATTCACTTCTGTGGAAAAATTTATTATCCAATACACATACCATGAGAAAAAGGAAGAAGTTGTTTGAAATTAATTAGAAAGTATTAATGGATAAAAGCAAATTATCAAATTACCAAATCTCAAATCTTTAGTCAAGAAATTTCAGAATTCCTAGGATAAAAATTTATAAAGATGTATATCTTTATATATTTTTAGAGTATACATTTTGAATTTCATTGAATCTTCAAACTTTATTATTATTTATTATATTATGGACTATCATTATCTCTATTTTATTCAAAGAATGATTACTTCTTATAAAGATCTTTATATTATATTTATATTATATTATATAAATATTCATTATTTTAGTATTATTTATTGCTATAAGATATTGATAGCTCCTTTAGCTAAACTTTCATCTGAAAAGAAAAGACACTTGTTAAAATTATTCTATTGTACAAAAGTTACTTTCTATTGATTCTTTTGTTTCTTCTTTTCTTTTCTTTTTTTTCTAATGTCATTTCTGCATTGTTCTACACGCTCGTTCGTCGATAACTACTTTCATACGGAGAGAACTCTGTACTCTGACATCTGTCCCGTGCCAAGTTTCTGACTAGCTACTGGAAAATTGGAAGCACCGTACTAACCGTATTTCATGTCGTTTATCATGTCGGACGACATGGAAAGCTGTGCCTGTTCTTGACGAAAAAATTATTAGAATCCATTTAAATGTGATTTAATATATAAAATAAAATAGCGAATTCAAAAAAACACACGCGCGCGCGCCACACACACACACACACACACACACACACACACACCACGCGCGCGCGCGCGCGCGCACACACATATTATTAAAGCACTAACAAATACTCTCGCAAACATTTAATATTGAATTAAGAATTAGTATTTTATATTATAAGTGAATGTTTTATTAGTAAATGTAACACTTCTCTATTACGATAAATATTACATGAAAAAGTTAATTGCCGAAAAAAGGACCTAAGTAGAATTGTGCCACCTATTCCTTCAATTACATAAGATTTATTTTGATTCTTGACAATGTTTTAATTGCGAATTTCGCAAATCGTTCGCAACCGGATATTGTCTGAGAAATAATTCATCCAGCTGTCTAGATATTATTAATAGATCTCACCAATCAATTTCCAGTGAGATAATCTATATTTAAATTGCATCTGGTCAATCTATTCTATGTCATTTTCGCCTACTGATTAATTTCTGATTAGTGATTAATACTGAAATACTGATTAATTTCTCAATAATGACAATGTCGTTAGTTATAACATAATCGAAAGAATCGCTGATTTTTTTCTTTTCTCAAAAAGGAAAGAAAAGAAAAGAAAGACGAACGAAGGAGAAAGAGAAAAAATGAGGGAAAATATTTTAGAAATATTTTTGAGTTTAAGAAAACTTCATTAAAAAATCATTTTTAATTTCTACCTAGGCTCTTTCTAAACTAGGAAAAAGAGCAAAGAATGGTCGCGGTCTCGGTCACGACTGTCGGAACTCATTGCACGCGCCGTTTATACGCGGTGGACCTTGCCACCGCTTTTACCGCCATTGCATCGCCTCCTCTAGAGATTCTATCTAAACTACCGCTTTTTACAAGCATGCAACCATTTGCTCGGCACTGATGCACGAGCGCCCTTAACCTCGCACGACTTGCATCGGGCTTCGATCGGGGACAGTAGTTTGGGGAGTGCTGGTGGGTGCACAGTTATATCCAGGCAGACCGAATTTTCTCTCGAGTCTATGCAGTATAATCTCAAATTACTATACATCACAAATATATTCCGATACATCTCTTTATTACTATGAAGAAATTATCATATATATCTTAAATTGTATGTGTGCAATATGTGTGGAAATTTAAATCGAGAATTATGAATATTACGAATAATAAATTTAAATATGATGGATAATAAACTTAAATCATATGATATGAGAACATAAATATAATATATAGAAGTATAAATATATATGTGTACATAAATATATGTGTGTTTAGATATTTACTAGGAATCGGCTGCGCTTTGCAAACAATAAAATGTTGCTTGCTCGCACCTTGCGTCTGCACGAATTTCGATGTCAAAGGAAACCGCTAAATCAGTTGCATTTGTTCCCAATACGTTCTACTCAATACATATATGTATACATCTTTTGAAAGTTTGAAGTGAAGGAAGTTTTGTGAAGACACCTAATCAGACTTCCATTCACTACGCAGTAACGTGATTCGAAGCAAAACTTATCGCTATGCGAAGTTTATCTTGCCAAAAGGTACAAGCACATAGAAACTTGATATGTTTTATACATACATACATATGTGTGTGTGTGTGTGTGTGTGTGTGTGTGTGTGTGTGTGTGTGTGTGTATAAAAGACTATTTGTATTCATGTTTCCCACAAAACTGAAATTATTATCTTTGCTTTATAGAGAGTTTAATCGGCGACTAAATTGTTAAAAAGCTCTAATTAATTTTGAAAATTAATCTTAAAAAGTAAAATTGAATAAAATTGATAACATAAAGCAAAATTGAATTTCATTATTGTCTCCTTTCTGGGATTATAATTGGATCTTTTACTGCATACACTTCGTGCTATAAATAGCTGTTTTCGTGAAAATTATTTAATTTTCTATGTTAATATTCTATATAAAAGATAATATTACATTATAAAAATTATTTATTAAGCAATATAATAATGTATTATATTTCGTTGCACAGATTTCTTCGTTATTTATCTACAATCAGTGGTATCGATTTCAGTCGACCGGACACTTTACGAACGTAAATATTGAGAAAGTATACTATCAAACAGTATCAGAAAGTGTTCTCAAGCAAGTATATTGCTATGACTACAATTGTTGGTTGTAAATAATATAAGAGCGCTATTGTAAATCAAATTCCTTATCAAAAAGCGAAATTGGACGTATATTAATCTGTTTCACAAGCACTGTAGTAACTGAAGCTCCGTTTGCGTTCTGTACAGTTGACACAATCCGTTTATTTGGATAGAAGAGATTTGTTCGATGGTTTATTTTACGTCCTCTTTGCAGCTATTTCAAACAGTCTTTCATTGAAGATTATTAAATAATCCTTTTTTTGTAAAATTTTTTACTTAGAAGAAATTCTTCGTTTTAGTGAAAGATGTATTTTATTATTTGATAAAAATAAGAAATAAATAATCCGTTATCTCTTCGAAAAATTAATTAAAAGAATTAAAAAAATAAGAAAATACAAAATAATAAATTAATAAATAGTAAAATCCAGGTCAATACATTAACGAACTGTAGTTAGGTGTACTAAATAATATTTATTAATTAAATTTTTTCCAACGGTAAGTTTCAACAGTTTCGATTATACTTATTGTTAGTCCTCAGTCGCAGAAATATATAAATACCCAAATATCTAATCATATTAATATATTATGAGGATCATCTCACGTTCAAGTTACAATAGATAATATAACATATACAAATTTCTAAGAATCATCTCATTTGAGAATATAGTCGAAACATATCGTTAAAATTTATCGGAAAATTATAATTTGCGATTAATAAATATTATTTGATACAAATATTATTTGATATTCTAACTATAGTTCGTTAATGTATTGACCGGGGTTTTACTATTTATTAATTTGTTGTAAGTTATACGAGCAAAAAGAATTAATATTATTTATATTGTAATAACAAAATAATAATTACTGAAAATGATATTTAGAATAAAACAAAAAATAAAACAAACTTTTGTTTTTCCTGACATGTTTGTTCGTGCAAGTGAAATACTAAATTTAACTATTCCGAACGGCAAGTAACTGCATAGTACCGTGTGCAGGAAATAATGTTTATCTAATTAAGTCTCGCATGGCAAGGGTCAAATCGCATGTCGGCGACAGAATTAAAGTGCAATTTCTGCTTCGTGGCAAAATTAAGTTTTCACCTTCTCTCTTGCGCGTCTGCTTAGCATAACCACGCGTATTTACATTTATTATGTGGCTTCCCTAATTTATTCTCGTCATTACGTCTCGGCCCATTCTTTTCGTAAGGTTCACTTCGTTTTAAGTCCTAAATTACCAACGCAAAATTTCCAGCACGAAAAGTGTAACGTGAGGTCATATATATCTTGACACATTCTAAAAAAATAAAGAATTTTAAGACTAAAAAAATCACACGAAGTTGAATAAAATAACAGGAATAGAAGCCATTATATTCTTATAACTGAAATAACGGAAATAGATAAAATATCGACATTAATTAATTATTTGACAATGAATCTATACATATAAGATAAATAATAATATATATATTTAATTTACGTGTTTTAAATATAAAATTTTAACTAATAACAATAGAAGAAAAATAATAAAGCTCGTTTTTTTTACAAAGCAAATTTCTTTTACTTATAGTTTAAATTTTTTACTATAAAGAATAATAGAAACAAAAAAATCTTTTGTTTCTAGAATTTCTTATCAAGACACAAATGCGGAATCGTGAAAGTAAAATTAAATTTACTGTATTTGATTCATCAAACTTTGAAATGTTACGTCATCAATGGAGAAATTACCATGACAATTGATGTCCTTAATAACGCATTAGCGACCTAATTAATACATCGCCGAAACTAATTTAATGAGACTTGTTCTATGATGTTCGCGTAATATTGCTCAGGAAATGTATAGGTAAGAGAGAGAGAGGAGAAGAGGAGAGAGGGAGGGAGAGAGAGAGAGAAAGAAAGGAGAGAGAGAGAGAGAGAGAGAGAGAGAAGGAAGAGAGGAAACGGTGGTTTCAGTTCGGGTTTCTGTTCGGGAAATAGCTTCCGATTTCGGAAATTGCCGGGCGGGATATTGGTTCTCTCTTCTCGTCGATAATATTTACGATACCTTCCGCTTTCCGTATGTGGATCTTACTCGGATCCATTAAGTGATGCTTTCGATACATACAGCATTGCAATGTATGATGCAATAACTGTTTCATTGAAAATTCCGCTTTATAAAACAGATTCATGAATGAAGATGAAGTTATTAATTTTCGTTTATACAAGATTCGCTCTATATTATTCATTTCATTTAAACTTTATATAATATCTTTATAATTTATGATATTTTTATATTATATTTTTATTTTATATTTTATATATATGATACATATACACATATATTTATAATAATAAATAATAATAAATATATAGATGTCAGTATCAGTCTTTTTATATTATTATACAATAGTAATATTTATGTTATTACAAAATATTTAATTGTTATTACAAAATATATTAAGTATTGCAGAATTAAGATAATGTAGAATCTAAATATGAAATGGATAGCTATTTAATTAATAATGTAAGTTATAATTATGAAATAATATTAGAATTGTATAACATAAATGTTAAATGAAAATTAATTGAAATAAAGTAAATAATCTAAAAAGATATATAAACTAAAAATAAAATATATGTAATATAAAATCGCTTTTTTTTTAGTATACCTGTAAATAATAAATATACTTTAATTGTATATTTAGCTTACTCTTTGCTTTAAGAATTAATCGCTTTTTAAATTTTCATTACGACACGTTTTTCGGTTAACGAGTCATTTGTACAACTCGTAAAATAGCTTTTTCGGGATTAATCAATTATTTTTTCTCAACAAAAATAGCTCAACGAAATTTTTATCCTCATCGTGAGGGAAAAGGGAAAGGTACTGCTGGCACGGATGCACTACTAACTTGATGGGGTTTAATTGAATTTTCAGACTGTCCGAGTCGACAGATAAAACCACGCTAATGAAAACGCTCGATGAAACGGGTTGGAGCCATATGCAAATCTGTTGATTACTCTCCCGTGTATTCTATATATTCCAACTCCTAGAAATCCAATCCAAAAGACAGCTTTGTACTTGTCTTTTTACCTCATCCTTTCTCTGTGTATCTTTATCTGTCTATATTAAAATATATGGTTATATCAAAGATATAACCATTAAAATATGAATATTTTTCTAAATAAATGAAAGTTTTTCCAAAAAAAAATTCTCGGAATATATAAAAATCGAGTTACTTCAAAATACATAAAAACTTCATATTTTTAATAATGGAAATAAAAAGTTATATCATCTTATTAAATAAATTAATAAACTAAAAAAATGCAGAAAAAAGTATAATAACTATATTTAATTCTTCTTCTCTGTATTGCTTTTTATTGAATCGTTGCGGTTGCAATTCAGTAACAATTTCTGCAGGGATATGTAACTGTGGTAAAATTCGCGGACGCCAATATTATTGCGCAAACTTTCATTTTTTTTATATTTCATAGCATGATTTAACGTTCAACGATACTTTAACAATTTAAAATGAAGAGCATCTGATAACATCCATACTGATCGGTACAATAATGATTGCACTTGACAAAGTTATTTTAAGTGAATAACAATAGTAAATAGTTTTATCTTTAAACAGTCTGAATTGTTCTAAAGTATCCACGTAAAATCCAATGTCTGTAAAAATTCAATTAAAAAGTACTGTTCAATTAAATATTGTTAATTATGATTACTAATTTGATTAAAATGTTCCCTTCAACAATTATATAATCATAAAGAAATATCTATACAATTTTTAAATGTTATTAATAAATATTAGGATATAATCAAATAATGATAATATTTAACTGTTTAATGAACAATAAAAGAAATGTAATCAAATTCTGTATTCGAAATCGATAAGAACATTCATTATGGAATTAATATAACGTTGTAGAATACTAGAAAGCATGCGTGAATCTGAAATTCAAGTATTTCCATCATCGCGCATAATTTAGAATATTATTTTGATAGAAAATCTGGGACTGACATGGTACATGTGTTAATGTTGACAGCCAACAATTTGATTTCAGCATTATTTTCCAGACTATGTATATGTAAGGAGTATTACATACTCCTAGAATGCAATCTTGTTAAAGAACAAGCACATCAGACTATTCGAATTATCGAAATTGCGCTCGGTTTTCATTAACCAAAGACTATTACATTTATACATTTTAAATACGGACATTTAAAATTTTTATTTTAAATCAATTTTGAAGTAGACATCAAATCGTTAAATTTATTAAAATTGCACGTGATTAATTACAAGTGTATTATTTATTATTGATTTATTTTACTCTTTTATAATCCAAATTTTTATTTTAATTAATAAGAGTTTAATTGATTCTGAAAAAATAGATTTTAATTATTTAAAAAGGAATCAAATCAATATTCAATTATAAAAGATTTAAATTAAGCAATTGTTAATTTAAAATTTAATAATTTAAAAATCTTATTTTAAATTTAAATAAAATAGAGATTTATATTTAAAAATATGGAGTTATTTTTTAATATGAAAATGTGAAGAAAATTTCATTATCTTATTTTTATAAATTTAAGTTTCTTAACAATTGAGGTTTAATGGTAGCTCCAATTCACTCACGTGAACTATTATGACACTCATTGATGATGAGAATAGCTGGAACGTGATTTTATTAATGAACCGCAAAATCCTATTTTCCCACATGAATAATGCTCACTACCGTTTTCGATTGCCAACCATAGATAATTGCAAATCGCTTTCATCATATATAATGAACCGTAAAGATTTTATATCAATTTATAAATCTCGTACAAAACGGCTAAACGTGTTCTCAAAAACCTTAGAAGATATTGTTGTATTTAAATCTTTAATTAGTTTCCCTAAATTTTTGACAAGAGAAAATTGATGCAAATTCTTTTAGAAAATTCTATGATTTTCTTTACAAAAAATTAGATAGAATAAAAAATTATTGAAATCATCATTATGGATTCTAATTAAAGAATACATTGCTTTAAATTAAATTTTAAAAAAAAATTTTTATAATATTTGAAATTATTCTTACATAACAATATATTACTTCTCTCAATAATTATATACAAGAACATTCTTATCAAACCACTATCGATCGAGAATATGATGGAACTATCGCCGTCAAAATGGATCGCGAAAGATATTAAGAAGGGTTCTATATAGGATGATAGAACGCATTTCATTGCGTAATCGCACAAAATACGCTATGGATACTGCAGTAGAAATAGTGGATTCTGCTCACCGTTCTGTACATGGAAGTGAAGGGGACATTCACGTTCGTATAATGGCTTAAGGAGATAAGAGGATTTCACGCGAGCGAGCATTTACCATTTCTGTCGAAATATACGACTACGCCAACAGTCACACAATGCGAGAATATACGTTTCAAGTCTTGATTGTGCATTAAACTTCGACGCCAGTGTAACTGTTACTTGCTAATTCTTATCATTTCGTTGCATAATTTGAGTTCAAAATTTTGTGCGTACAAGACATTCACACCTTGAACTTGAATTTGAATACTTAACTACATACAGCAGTCATATATATGACTTTTACACATAAACATCATAGATAGCAATCCGAAAGTATTTGAAAATCTAATATTCTCTACCTATTACGTATTTTCTGTTCTTAATTATATGTTTTAAATATTTTCTTCAACATTATGACGTAATATTATTGAGTAACCTTTGAGTGACCTTTCTAATAAATTTTTTTATTTCAAATTATCAAGAAAACTTGTTTAAAATATGATATGATATTAGATGGTTTAAGTATACTTGTTATTTATTAATAAAGTCTTGCACTTTTATCTCGGATTTTGCTATTTATAC
>Ga0157363_1007335_pt1 | contig 10443 bp, 7 predicted proteins | sample AttsexASBM1_FD_111477 | JGI IMG/M metagenome (GOLD analysis project Ga0157363, IMG submission 111477) | Fungus gardens microbial communities from leaf cutter ant in Ribeirão Preto, State of São Paulo, Brazil - Atta sexdens ASBM1 | ecosystem: Host-associated > Fungi > Mycelium > Unclassified ...
ACGAACAGATCTTCACGTGTGCGTTCGACCGATCTTCATGACTTGAACATCGCGATCGCAAAAATCGCAATCTCGAAGCACACATTTCAAATCCTACATGAACGACAGGAACGGCGATAACTTCAGACTACACGCGAGTCACATCACGAGATTGAGAACAGTTGAGAGCCCCGGGGAACGTCATAATAATAAGCAACATGGCTGACCTTCGCGAGTATTGACAAGACGCGTGCTGCTGTTTACAAACTAGACAAGGAATTGATTATATCGATGAAGCTCTGACCCTATCGGGTCAAATTGTGCGATCTTCTCTGTCATGGCACAAGCGAAACTCGACGTGCCGGAGAAATCTGGTATTAAAGAAAAGGACAAGGATTCCGAGGAAAAGGAAGGTACGTACTTGTCATTATACTAACATGAATCATTGCATTATCATCCCAATCATCCGAAAACTATATTCCGTGATACGCTATGTAATAATATATTATGTAGTTTTAAATAAAAAGATCTATACTACTGTTTATATATTATAATAGCAATCGCATTATATATAACACATAACATTTATGTAAAATAGTGTTATATATTATATTATTAGAATATAAAAAGTATATATAATCATGTTTTTAGTCAATATTTATAACCAAATCACATCAAGTATACTTAAGATGTCATGAATCAATTAGAAGGCTGTATTAGCATCTTAATATATCACTTAAGATGGTCTTGAAATAATAACAAATTATGGCCAGTATTTAGTCGATTCTTATTTTAAGATTAAGTAGTTTCTAAGATAGCCCTCTGATTGGTTTGTGAGATCTTCGATATCTCAAGATTGTACTTAAGACAATTTTAAATATAAGAATTGACTATGGATATATATTGACCCATGAACATCAGCCTTATATTTTTTTACACTTTATGGATTCTAGCAAAAGACATAGGTGATATAGTTTAACACAATAGATTTGTTTTTTATTGCTGCAGTAGACTGCATTAGAATCTTTTTTTTTACCAAATTTAAATTATGTATCTATTTCATTTTAAGTATAAAAAGTATTAGTTCAGCTATAAAAACAGATTTACATCCTTGTTTACCAATGTTAAATAAAGATGAAATGATTCACTGTAGGTACATTCCATTTGGCACTCACAGAACCTCTGTTGTCCTTGTTTTTAACTTTGTTATTTAAAAGTTAATAAACAATAAAGATAAAATAATTCCTGGAGCACTGTGAACAGCAAATAAAACACAGCTTATGATAAACTATCATTAATTTTTTACTGAAAAGCTTTTTATATAATAACTGTAATCTTTTATTAATTAATAAGAAATTAATAAAAAATTAATAAAAAATTTTAATATTTTAATCTTATTTTTACATTTTACATACATATTGATCTATGTGTTGCTTGGTAGGTCCTACTGTCGTACCAGAATGTGCAGTGTGCCTGCAACCTTGCATTCATCCAGCACGATTACCTTGTAGTCATATATACTGCTATTTATGTGTGAAGGGTGTTGCTAATCAGAGCAAACGATGCCCAATGTGTCGTCAAGAGATCCCACCAGATTTTCTTGAGAGACCTCAGTTAGTGGAAGTGGAGGAGCCTCAGAAGGAGTTGGAACATCCCGAGGAAGAATATCAATGGTTTTACGAAGGCCGAAATGGTAAAATATTAATTTAATTAAAGATTACACTAAATTGAAATTGATCAGCATTTAAAATCTGCAATTGTGTTGTCTTTTGATGGGAAATTCTTATAAATATCTCATTTATTATTACATTTTGTTTAAATTTCTCTAGTTTGCAAATTCTTTTAAAGCATTTATACAAGGGCGCACAAAATTTGATATACTACCCCTTCTTAGGTTGGTGGAAATATGATCCGAGGACAAGCAATGATCTGGAGACTATTTACAAACTAGGGGACGCGCAATGCGAACTTTTGATCTGTGGCATGCTTTACGTAATTGACTTTGTAAACAAATATCAATATAGAAAATACAACCCATATTATAAACGTAATATCAAACGTGATAGAAAAGATGCTCCATGCAAGGGTATCTCGGGTGTACGATAACACTTATATAAAATATATAGTTTATTTGCTCGTGAAGATCCAATTTTAAGCCCTTATTTTACAGCAAAATATTGAACTATGTTTATATATACAATATTGTATTAAAATTATATTTTACATTATACCTGATAAAGCATGGGCGTATGTAGGGGGGGAGGGGGCGCTTGCTCCCCTAAATTTTGGCAAGAAGAAATAAATTATTAGTTGTAAAAATTATTAGTTCAGTCGAAAATGCAACAGCTTTGCTGTTGTAAAATTCTTTAATATGATTGACTTTATACATTTAGATCTAGTAAAAAATAACAAATTCGATTTGACGCACTCAGTGCACATTAAAACCGTCGTACACAAGTAAAGATATGTTTATAAATAAATATAAAACCGGTTAAATCGTGAAACATTCGACACTTTATTGTGCCATTAAATAAAATATGTATTTTATAATTCGAAATATTTGCATTCCTATTACAAATCAAATCGGTGTACAATGGCTTTAATATGCACTAGTGCGCACTAGTGTCCAATCGAATTCGTCATAAAAAGAAAACACTGATAATTCTTATTTGGATTCTTTAATAGCTTTACTGAAGCTAGCTCGCGAAAAGAAAGAAGCTGGAAGAAGGTATATTTTAATAAATTTGGTGTGAAATTTTTGTCTGCCCCCTCCCTCGACTGAAATTCTGTGTACACCCATTCAATGAAGCATTGCATAGGTAAAAACAATATTAGAAATAAAAATGGAATGTGTGCGCAAGAATTATATTTGCTAGTATATGAAGTATATTAACAATTAAAAAAGTTAATGCTAATAATAATATATAACTAAGACGCTTAAAAGAAATATATATATATATTTTTTTTTTCAATAAAATCATATTCTACTAAAAATATGTTTCTTTTTATATTTTCCCAACTGCAGTTTTTTACATGTCTGTTAATTTACTTTTAATGACGCATGATCTGGTTATTCTCTTTCTTATTGTAACATGGAACAAATGGCTTTAAGTAAATTTTTACAGGTTGGTGGCAATATGATCAGCGTACAAGTATCGAATTAGAAACGGCATATAAACAGGGTAAAAGGACCTGCGAGTTGTTGATTGCAGGATTTCTTTACATTGCCGACTTTGGTTCGATGCTCCAGTTACGTAGAAATGATCCTTCTAGACGAAGGAGAATCAAAAGAGATCTATATAATGTTCCAAGAAAAGGAGTTGCTGGATTACGACTCAACGTACAGGACGAAGAGATTGTCAGAGAAATAAGAGGTGCAGAACGACCAGCTAGTCCTGCAAGTGATAGTATGGGTAAGATTGCAATAAGCGAAATAATAAAGAATATTTTCCATTAAGAAACTCAGATGACACATTGCAAAGCCCGTATCAAATTAGAGATTGGATTGGAATTTATAAGAAGAAAGAAAATCAATATCGAGTGAACGTTGCTTTAATTTTCAAATTCCAATCTCGATCTCAATTTCTAATCTGATGCTTCATACAATGAATCATTACATCTTTTTTTTGTTTGTCATATTAAATAAAGATGAAATAATTCAATGTAAAGAGCTTATAACGAAGTTTGACCATGAGCGATTTTTTCAAAATTCTGTGAGAAAGGTATATATACCATTTCCCTCTATATACTTTTACCCTAACTAATGCCTTACTCTATAATTTTAATGACTGCAGAATGAAACAATATAATTTAAAGTGAGACAATATATGTACTTTTTTATCTCGTAAAATTTTAACAAAATCGCTCAAATTCTGATTAGATTCTTATAAAATCTCTAATTTTCATTATGTTATACTATGTCATCTGCGTCTCTTGCTAAAAAGCTCTCAAAATTGTTTATAAGCGTATCTTTGGTCAAATGTGAATATTATATTTACAGGTACAGGAGACGGCACAAATACTCCTATACCACCTAGTAATACGCCACAAACACCTGCAGGTGGAACAGCGAGTGGTGACGCTACACCTCTAAATGATAGAGTAGATCAGAGGTCGGATTCCTTGCATCAAGTCCTAGAACAAATGCGCTCTTTAGTTTTAAGAGAGCATCTGTCCTTAAACAGCGATAATGAATTTGAAGAAGACACGGAAGACACGTCGATTTCGGATCGTCCCACTCTTTCATAGCTACAAACATCGAATTTATATTTATCAGAGACCGTCGCAATCTTATTTCAAAATATCCAATTCATTTCCATACTTTTCGTATTGCTACTCAACTCAATAAGATAGTATTCTATACACATACCCGCGCGCGCGCACGCACGCACATATATTTGCTAAAAGTGTATCAACAAGATTGGTAAACGTGGCTACTTATCAGTTACTTTAGCGTTACTTTCTATAGTAAATAATTTGATGACGATGTTGCAATTTTTTATGAGGATAATACTAACTAAAAGCTAAGATTGGAAAAGTCACTTTGAAAAATAATTTGTCATCATTACGCGTTATTTACTAAAAAAAGTAATAAGTAATGAACAACGTTACAAGTAACGCAAATAAAAAAGTAACGGATTACAAATTAATGGAAAAAGAAATTATTTTTTTCAATAACGAATGACTTTTCGTTACAACGATTGATTTTTCTTATTCTAATGTTATCATTACCGTCATAAAAAATTCAATGTTATTATCAAATTGTTATTAGATATATTGATATAAGGTAATGATCAACAAAGTAACGGCGTTACAAGTAACTGCCAATCCTCTGTATCAATACTTAAATTTTATTGACCTAGCAAATTACATTGCTCAATTACATATGGAAATTGATATACAATTAAGTGTATTTCGAATTAGCTATTTTTATTTAGTAAGTACGCTCTTCTCTCCCTGCTCTTAAAAACTATTTAATTATAATTATAATAAAACGAGAAAAGTATCAATTAAGTTATCATTGAAAATAGTAAGAATTTGCGAAATGTGGATTTACAATTTACAAAATAATTACTTGTTGATGAATAATGTACTTAAAAGTCTAACTATGAGAATTACTGTGTCGGATAGTAGTAATATAAATTTATTGCTATGACAACAATTAGTCGTATAAAATAAGATAAATATACTATAGCTATTCTAAAATATATTAAAATTTCTATAATAAAAATGTGTTCATGCCTTAGAAAGGCGTATAAAAAGAGAATATAATAAGAATTAAATATGTATTTATTAAAAAATTCGAGTGCAATACTCGTTAATTGATAATCACTAGTTTTGAATAAAATCTGTAATCTTCAATGTTTAGAAATATCGGATTATCTTCTTCTCTTGTAATGCACATAGAAATAAAAGATGCATTTTTCTCGGCAATTTATAATTTATTCTCCAAATAAAACAAAGAAAATTAGAACAAGAAATTAGAACTTATAAGAATACTTATTAATTTAATGTATGCAAGATATATTTGTAAATAGATTAAAATACACAGATAAAAATATTTCGCAAGGAAAATTCTTAAAAAGCAAGATAATAAAAATCTTTTATTTCAAACACTAGACTTATTTACCTCAGATTTATTTACTTTCTTTTTCTGTGCTATTATTTTTCAATATTTTAATACTTATAAACTTTTATATTTATTGCCTGTGTGAGTAATTATATTTAAAAATAACTTGCAGAAAGAAAGAAAACGAAAAAAAAACGAGAAATTATTGCAACAAATTGCAATAATTGCGAAAGTTTACTGATAAATAGTAATCGTCAATATTTTTTATTTACAAGTTCATTTATAAAGAATCAAATGTATCTTCAATAATTCATATATATATTGTTAAATATATTTTATATATATATATATATATATATATGACAATTATATATTCGATATTGATTGTCGAACCGTTTGAATTTAGCGCCCTCTTGACACTTACGATATATAAGAAAAATCCATTCGTAGATTGTCACATTAAAACAAAGGATAAGCGCCAAAAGTGGTTAGTTTTTCAAAAAACGCGTTTTAATAACTTGGAATAACGGATTTACATTATTGATGACGAGATAGATTGAAAAAGAGCGATGCGAGAGCTGCATTGAATTTCAGGTAACTGTACAACATTCGAGCGCTTCATGTCCCGTTCGTTTGCGAATTTTTTTTTTCTCCTGTTAGAAGTTACGTGTCCGCATTGTCGATTGGAGTGTGCGTTGTAAACACCAACGTTTTTCGTTCGCTGAAAGAGTCGACAGTAAGGGCACAATTGTTTCGATAATTGTTGTCCGATTCTCGAGTCTCGGTAGCGAAAGCGGGTAGAAGAGAGAAAGAAGCAGAGACTGAATGAAGTAGAACGTGTTCACGAATTTCATTTGGAAGACATGAAAACAACATGATAGGTAACGTTGAAATGTACGAGATAGAAACGACGAATCAACGAACGGCGAAATCGCGTCGAGTTGCCGATGATTCGAGATTTTGTCAGTCCGAATCGAAACGAGAATATTTGATTGCCACATTATTTTTTGCATAGTCTTTTAGCCATATAGATTTATACAGATTGCGCCTAATCAGCGCATAATCAGCATGAGATGTAATTCAATACTCGCGGTATCAAAACATTCGTCCCTCTACATTGCGAACGAAGGAGAGATAGTATTATTTCTTGTGGACTAACTATGCCTATATCGATATTGCAGGAGTCTCCAAATAGAAGCAAGAAGTACAATCCAGAAGACTGACACGGATAAGAAGTCATTCGACCTAAAAAAAATGTTGCCAGAGCGAGTCAACATGAGCCAGCAATCGACTTCTGAATTCGTTGTTTATATCACTCATGTGGAACCTGACGACATATACCTGAAGATATGGGCCCAGATGGACAAACAGGCAGCCACTGCCATCGAGCAGTATATATTTCCTCTGATAGAACAGTTTAATCAAGGATATGGCTGCCCATCTAAAACTAATAGGTTGATGGTTGGATCATTATGCTGTGCTAGATTTCGGACCGAAGGTTACTATCGAGCAAAAATAGTCAGTGTACGGCCTGATGGCATGATTGTTGTACAGTTTATTGACTACGGCAACATGGAGGCTTTATCATTGAACGATATTCATCTCTTGGATAATATACGTGGAGCAGAACCTCTACAAGCTTATCCAGCGATGGCAACTGAATTTACATTGCTTAATGTATTGCCTGTAAATGGCGTTTGGGATAATAGAACGATTGAGTCAATTAAAAAGAGTCTATGTTACAATGAATACAGAGCATTGGTTCAGATGATGAATAATCATTGCCTGATAAAACTGTGGTACAACAATGAAGATTTCAGCGAGTTGTTGGTCAAGGAACGTATGGCTTTACCAGCCACTTTGCAAGATATGTTTAGGTATAACTTTTTATAATTAATTTTTTTAGGTTTAATGAGATATATTTTTAATCTTCTGCCAGCAACTTCAAAGGCATAGATATTTTGATTATGAATTCATAAATTTAGTCAAATAAAGAAAAAATTTCTATTTTCAGTTAAACCAGATCTTAAAGATTTTCATGCCCAACGTTCATTTTCAGCATTAAAAAAGGTCATAATCAAAATTGACACTTGATATTCATCAATCTATCACGTGACTTACAAAAATAAGTGTCGAGCGTCGGCATGGAAAGACATCTTGCTTCAAAATATTTATATGTAAATATTTGCAAATACATTTTTCAATTTAAAAAATATATTTGCTTTATATGAGAACATCAAATACTAAGATCTGCTTTGATTGAAAATAGAAATTTCTGATTTATTCTTATTGGCTTAAATTTTATTTTTAATAAATTTGAATCTACAAAAAAAAGTAAATATACAATCTGATTTTTATGATAGCAAAAAACTTCCACAAGTATGTAAAATTTTTTTTAGATTTCTATACAATCTGGTAAAATTAATATAAAAATCTGCACTAAAATTCAAAGACTATTATTTAGTCGGTTCTTATTTTAAGATAGTTTCAAGTAATGTCTTAAGCTAATATGTGTGTGACTCTAATTGTCTTATGATATCTTAAGATGGATTTAAATATAAGAACTAAGTATGACTAACACTAAAACTCTAAAACTCAGGTTGCTGATGAAAAATGCAAAATTTCACATGGCCTACAGAAAATAAAAGACTACTTTCTTTGTGTATTGTTAAATAATTTATCATTCTTTATTATTTAGACCAAAACATACACCGCAATCACGAATGCTTCAACAAATACCATATCAACAACAAAATAAGAGCAATGTGAATAACTTTACAACTATACCAATGATGCAAAATCCAAATCATAATGCCAATGTACAAGGAATGTACCACAAGACTTTTTCTCCTAATGTAAATCAACCTAAACATATTGCTCAACCGATACTGCAGCATCCGCCGCCGCCACCACCCATTCAAGAAGCGCTCGTGTTTAAATCGCGAGTATTAGAGGTGGGTTCACGTCATGATGTGTTCATATCGCACGTAGAAGACGGCCCGCAAAAATTTTCTATACAAGTTGAAAGTGCGAGAGATGTACTGACTTGTCTTATGACTGAAATAAACAATCATCCAAAAAAACCATTGCAAGAACCACCATTACCAGGATCAGTTTGCTTGGGACGCTACAAGGATCCTGGAGGAGAGAGAGTACTATGTCGGGCGGTTGTAATGTCTGTTATGGAACATAAATGTAAACTCTATTACGTCGATTTTGGTCATACAGAAATTTTACCGTATACAGACATTTTTCAATTGCCACCTGAATATATTAATCCCAAGGTGCTCTCTATTCGATTTACCTTAAGCGGCTTAAAAGAATTAATTATCACACAAGAGATGAAAGAGTATTTTAAGGAACTAGTGTACAGAAGATTACTTATTCTACATGTCCGTCCACCAGAAGGACCACCGTTGATTCAATATGGCGACTTGTACGACAATGGTGTTAATGTAAAGGATCTATTGAAAAAAGCATTCCCAGAACCAGCTGCAATGGTGCCGATAACATATTCGTATCCACAATTAAGACGATTAACAAAAGATTTCCAGGAAGTTGTGTACGTTTCTTATGTAGAATCGTGTAAAAAATTCTTTGTGCAACTTGACAGTGGAGTAAAATCTCTCGAATCAATAATGGCTGGCTTGACGCAATATGCTAAAACTGCATCTACTTTAAATATAGCACAACTGAAAGCAGGACAACCCTGTGCAGCTCTATATGATTCACAATGGTATGTTTTGAAATGGCATAATGTTCTCTACTGTTTTCTGAGTTGATAATGACTTCCTAATGTACTTTTTTGTTCTAGGTACCGTGCACAAATCCTTAGCATTGTTGGAGACAAAGTCAAAGTAGTATATGTTGATTATGGAAACGAAGAGATAGTATCTGTAATATCTCTTCGTGTAATTCATGATGACTTAGTAACAAAATTACCTGCACAAGCTATACAGTGTGCATTAAATGGTTATGAGGTGCTTTCATTAGATCAGGAAGTCTCCAATCATTTCGAAAGATTAACACTTGAGAAACGTTTTTATATGAAAGTAGTTGCTGCACAACCCAATGGCCTATTAGTTGACTTATTCGAATTTGATACAATGAGAAGTGTTCATCCTCAATTATTAAACAATTTATTCTGCGATAAAACCGAAAATTCTACAAGTTCGCGAAATGAAGAAGTTCAGCATTCTGTAAAGAATGAATTTCAAAGGTAATAAATTCTTAATTTGAAACGATATTGATATTAAAATTAAATATACAATGAACATTGATATTAAAATTAAAACAAACATTTCTTGTCACGAATTGCGTTATAACGATAATTTTCATGAATAATAATATATTTATTATTATTCACAAACTTAATAAAATTATTGAATAAGTTATATGCAATAACATTTGTTACATGCAAGTCTCATATGAAAATCTAGAAAAATGCGTAACAACGTATATTTTATTATGATATAAAATTATGTTGAAGTTATAAAATACTTATATTTCATTATATTAAAAAATATTGACATTTTATGGTACAATCTCTTTTATATAATTTTTATATTATATAAAATTTTGTTTTAATTTTTAATGTCTTGTCAATTCTTTTTAGAAATAAATATTTAATATAATTGATAATTTTTTAACTGTCGTAGTTTTGTGAGATAGTTTTTTTTAACTTTTTTTTAACTTTTTTTTATTTTTTTTTTTTTTTTTTTTTTTTTTATTTTTTTTTTATTTATTTTTTTTATAAAAAAATTATAAAAAAATTTAAAAAAAAAAAAAATAAAAAAAAAATAAAAATAAAAAAAAAGAAAGTAAAAGAATTGTTGGAATGGTTTTTTTTTTTTTTTTTAGGTCATTAATTTATTACATGGCATGTGAAGGCAGAC
>Ga0157363_1007337_pt1 | contig 10442 bp, 6 predicted proteins | sample AttsexASBM1_FD_111477 | JGI IMG/M metagenome (GOLD analysis project Ga0157363, IMG submission 111477) | Fungus gardens microbial communities from leaf cutter ant in Ribeirão Preto, State of São Paulo, Brazil - Atta sexdens ASBM1 | ecosystem: Host-associated > Fungi > Mycelium > Unclassified ...
ATCAACTTTAACTTACCAATCAACAAAAATAACTAATTTATTTTCTTAAAACATCAAAACGTTACAACTCAAGAAAAATGATTTTTATGAGGATTGTGAAACGAAAATGGTAAAAAATAACATTTAATTATATTAAGAATATATTCCTTTTGTCGATATTATTTGATTGAGTCAATAATTTTCTGTCAAATTGAAAAATTGTTTCTTCCTTTTTTTGGGAAACTTAATTTTTTTTTAGTTATTGTCACTTTTGAAATAGGAAAACGATATGTCATAATAAGAAAAATGATTATAAACTTTTTGTCTCTTTCTTGAAGTGCTTTTTAACGAACGTCTTGAGAAAGTGTGTCCTAACTTAAATCATTCTTTGAAAAACTTTTTTTATATCGAGATATCCTGCGTATTACTGCGATGATTTTATCGCATTATTACGAATTCTTAATTATTCTAAATCCAATGTTTTATCACTTGCGAAATAGCACTTCGAGTGTTAATGACTACCAAGATAATTTACGATCGATGTTTTTAATCGTTTCTAGAAATCACAGCTGAATTTAAATGCTAAAAGTTTTCCTCGTGAACGGCCGCCTCATTCTTCCTAACTTTTCCCTAATCATTTTGTTCACTTTTATGCGATCAATCGCAAATATAGCGTTCGTTATGTGTGCAAACATCCCATAATAGATTAATGCTTAGAAAATTTTACGACATTATATGAAAAATATTTTCATGTTGCTTATTATGCACGTCAATTGTGAAAGAGACTATTGAACATTTTATGTAAATATAGATACATAAATACAAATAGTAATCAAACAGTAAAATATATTTGAAAACAATTTCTTTATATTTATTGCATTAAAATAAAAATATCTTTTTGATTAAAATATTTTCTATACGTATATTAAAAAACTAATCATAAGAGTATTCAATCTTGCATTAGATTCAAGTGAAATTCTACAAAGATGTATTCATTTGTAAAATTTACATATGGATTCTACAAAGACGTATTATATGTAAATTTACGTACAAGACTGTTATATTTACATATACAACTTTAAAGTCTTACATAAAAAACCTATTTGTCTTTGGGACTAACAGATTTTTTATGTGAGGTTTTGTATTTTAAAGTTTTATACGTAAATACAGTACAATAGGGTTCTATATGTAAATTTTACATGAATACAAATAGCAATCGAATTAAGATTTTGGAAGTTTGTCTTACACACATTTATCAATTTAATTAATTAAATTAATTTTCTTGCAGATTTGACATTTAATAATTCTATTATGTAATTACGTCGTACGCATCACGCGCATATAATCGGTAATTTAGTGAAAATTTCAACGTCAAAATCCGCGCTCGCTTCGGTCATCGCACGACAATGCAACAACAATTTCAATGATGATTTATTAATATCGGCGTGGAAAAGGGCGACAAACACGACCGCGAAAAGCTATAATTGGCAGCTGGCAATCGTGGAAAACGTGATCCACCTTCATTATTTTGACGTCTCGCGTAATTGGCGGCGCGTCAAACGCACAAAACGCTTTTCACTTCTTCGCGCTTAGACTGCAATTTAATCGAAACATCGTACCGAATTAATGGCACCCAGGCAAAAAGAGGAATAGAGGAGGAAGGGAGGGAGGGGTCGGAGGGGTCAATGCCGGTGCGCCATTGTTGGTCAGTGCGCATAATTTGGCTTTCATGAAAAATCCGAAATATTCTATCGCGATTTAAGCGAAATTAATTGCGGCATTAATATTCGCACGATGAAATGCGGTGGGCGGTGAAAGAAGAGGATGTAATGTAAAATCGATCGTGATAACATCGCTTCTGTACGTACAAAAACATATCGGAATTACACGTGTATGTGTTTCTCTTAAATCATCTTCATATCTCTGCTAATTTATATTAATAATGTATTATTCACATATACTATTTCTTCGAGATCTCATCCTCAAAAACTTAATTTATTTTCTTCAATTTCGTTTGATCCTTTTTACAACATTGATGTCTAAATGTTATTCACAAAGAGGCATTTAGGTTTCCGACATGTGATGTGAAATACTATAAGAAAGTATTCAATTATTTAAGGCACAAATTTCATCTCGTTGTTGTGAAAAGTTGAGTGGTAATAAAAAGTGATAGACCGGAGGAAAATGCAAGGATGTAAAAATAATAAGGAATCAAAATACTTGTAGTGAAACGTAAAGACATAATTTTATAATAACTTTCAACTTGTGTTTCGAAGTATAAAAATCTCAAGACGTAAAAAAAGAAATTTAAATTAAATATCAATCAATTTATTGCCGCATTTTCTTTTAGAAAATGTTGTATACTTACAATTAATAACTTCGTTTTCAACGTTCGCTCTCTTTTAATCAAATTTAAAATTCTCCGTCGCGAAATAAGTTATTAATAAGTGTCGCGAGGTTCCTAATATTACGCGATGACATTTAGAATATACAAATTTAATCGACACAGTTCGCAAGTATGCTAATTGATCAAGTTTACATTTGCAATGTAATTATCAATTCAAATGTTTTTAATTAATAGAGAAGAGATAGCTCACAAAAGGAGAAACAGAAAAGTGACGAGTGGGGAATCCGTAAGATGCGAATCACGAGAGAAAATTTTAAGAAAAAAAAAAAGAAGAGTAACAAAGACGAAAAGGTAGAAGAAGAAAAGGTAGAAGAACGACGTCGGCGCCACCACGTGATTTGTGGAAAACAAATAATTGTCAGAGCTGCCAATCACAGTGCTCGTTGGCCGACGTCCGTCCGAGAGTTAACCCGTGATGAAAATCCGCCGATTTATTGGCCGACCTTCTTTAGGCTCGTCTTCGAACGTCACCATCGCCGTCGTTCGCCCTGTCGGAATTCTTCGTTTTTCGGATTTTTCCAACTGAATTTAAATTTAGATTGGAGAATATTCCTTCTTTTAAATGAAATTTAGCGATAAACGTGGAAATTAAAATGGATCATCATGAGAGATGTTATTTCACGTATTCTGTCTTAATAAAATTATTAATTTTTCAAGCACATTTTGAAAGCACCGTCGAAAGCTAGCTGGAATAACGTTCAAATATAGTCGCGAAATGCAAATTTTACAAATAACGAACAGGATAATACTTGATGATTTTACAATGCTTTTGTCATCATGTCGTTATCATTCCGCTGCTATTACATTTATTTATCGCTTCGCCACGTATTTGTTGCAACGCAGCTGCCATTAGTCGCCGTCATCCGTAAAAGGTCGCACGCGCGTAAAAAAATGTCAGAATGAAGTGGAAGAGTGGAATAGCAGGCGGGTAGGAGAAGAGGAGGGTGGGAATTGGAGGGTTACGAATGGCCTCGTTATGGTATAGAATTATGACGTCGGTTATGAGAGACGCAATAATTGCGGGAAAACGCCGACCTGGCCACCGACAGAAATATTATTTATGACTATGAAGGGATGAGCGGAAATCGTGATACTTGCGATAGTAAAATATGGCTGGCTGGTTTTTGTCCGTGCCGAGCGTACATTGTGACGATGTCTTGACGCATTCTGATAAAAAAATGCATGATTTATTGACGATCGGGTAAAAATGAGGAATAAGAAATAACACAGCTGGCAATACTGCTGTTCTTTGCGACGTGTGATCAACTTGTTATATGTAGTTATGTACGTCACGTAGAATCGTTATTATATCAACGATCTCTTCGCAAATTGTCAGCATCCCAACTCTTTGTTTCTTTCGATTCCATCCATTCAATTTACATTAATTTACCGGACTTCAATCAAGTAATAATCACTTTAACGATCGTTTACATTTTCAACGGTGTATAAATAAAGTATTTGTGACCGCGAGCGTGGCACGCATCATCTAATTCAATTTACATGGTGTACATTATTTATATTTAATTTATATGACCACAGCGCACAATCCGCTCGAGTAAGAGAAGGGATTCGGCGCCTTTTGTAGTAACACGGTAAGCCTATTAGCTCGCTCGTCCGTCTGTACATCCGTGGCGCGTGTGACAGCTTGCCGCGCCGAATGAATTTTAATGAAATCCAGTATGTTAGAGGGAGCGCGAGCCAGCCCCCGGCCACTACCCTCCCCGGCTGAATTTATCCGACAAATTCTCCCTCCGCGTTGTCTAATCTGAATACATGCATATCCGAGAGCCGCCACCGTATAAAGTGGAGACGCGACGACGTGGACGACCGGCGTCGGCGTCGTTTTTCGGCGGACACGTCGTCCCCGGACCGAGATTGAGCGCGCTCGATTAAACAGTATGGAATCTAAAATAACATGGAATATTATATACAGAGAAATTGAATATTTCACTATTACTATTCTGAAATTTTTACGATTTTTTTTAAATTCACAAGATCTGCTCTACGATTCAAGCTGAGATAAATTAAATTATGTATTATTCTCTCTCCCTCGAAGAACGATTCGAGATAGAAATTACTCATGTATGTAAGAATGATGTAATATGTTCGATACTAACCTACTTATGTCTATTGCGGCAATTAGAAGCCTCAAAATAGACATATGGTAACATTAATATAACTGGACTTTTACATATGCGACCTAGATATGTTGATAATCGATTAGACATTTATTCGCTTTGGAAGACTGTAAGAAAATCATTTAAGGCTTCGAACATTTTTTATACGAAAAGAGACAAATTAAATTTGAAATTAGAAATTAGAAGGGTAACTGTCCCTATTAATGTGCCTTTAAGTCAATTTGTTTATTATTGAATTAATTATTAAATATTGTAGCTTTAATTTTATCTGCTTGAAATCGATATCAGATTTTTAACTATTTCTTTTTCTTATAATATTTCTTTAATCTAAAAAATGTTATTATTTTATAAAAAGAAAAAAACCATATTTTTTCCTTTTATTAGTGAATCCTCCAAGCGGCGATAATCCTATTAATGTACTTCCAATTTGTGTGCCTATCCGCATTTGATTCATTTTAATATATAGTTATTGAAACAGGTAATAAATTTTAGCTAATTGTTTAAGCTAATATTACATAAATCATTATTTCAATTATACTTATTTCAATATATACTCATAATACAATGTTCTCAAACAATACAGCGCATATTAATGGAGATAAGCTTAAAATCTTGCGGTACTTATTACTGAATTCACATAAATTCCTCATATCTTTCGAAAAATGTTTAAAATACTTTAATAGATAAAAAATAAAATATTATTCTTGATATCGTGTACATTAATAATTTAATTTGACAAAAAAATATTTTTTTTCTTATTTATTCATGCTAATTTTCTTTATGGCTTATTGAAATATAAAAGTATATTAATAAGGACAGTTACACTATCTTTGATTTATAATTGTGTATCATATCGTGCAGAGCACAGTAAAAATCTTTTTTTAATTTCTAACTTCGTGTCAATCTTTCACATTTGATCGTCGAATGTTTTATTCAAATACAGTAATATCTAAGTAATATCTAAAAATAATTTAGAGAAGTTTGTCTACAAAGATTTGTCGAGTAATCATTGGAAAGGAAACAGCTGACTTGGCTGGATAATTGAATGGTACTTCGGGAAATGTTAAAACTGTTGAAACATATTAGGGAATAACATCGAACAACGTCGAAGATGATGCTTTGTAGTTTTTTTCCCACTTTTTCTCGATCATCCCTTTTCGCCTGACGCGACCCTCTGCTATTATTCGCGACTTCCAGGAAGAGGGCGAAACTCGTCTTAAAAGAACTTTTAACAACGGCAAGAAGACACGAATTCACGCGCACTTCTGTATCTCCTTTACTAGTTTAATCCTTAAATAACACCTTCGTTTTTCTTCGCGATCATAAAAATGGTCTGTTACGTTCATCGGATGTGTATTCTTAAAGAAAGAATGGAACAAATCCTATAAATTATATAACAAAGTCTATTTCGTTAAAATATAAAAGCTGTAGATGAATCAAAATTACAAACCCTTTGAATCAAATGTATAAAATAATGCAGCATAAAGTCAAAATTATAAAATATTGTAGTACACACACCATATATAAAAGTTTTATTTGATTTCTGGTGACATTTTTAATTTCTTGAGATCTTTACAGGAAAATGAAACGTTAAAATTTTCTAACGAATATAGGAATCGGCAGTACCCGACAGAAACGACGTGAGCATTGGCATGTGTCAGTAACATGATATTTTTATTGTCAGGATTCAGACTTTGTTTCCATGGGAGGCGTTGAAATCGGCTACGAAACCGATACAACAATAACAATAGAGAACTAGATATCGATTACTTTTTTTGTGCATTGTTGTGACATGATTGAATTGCTTTATGTACATAGTAGCATGTATATCTGAGATTTCAACAAATACGTCGCTGTGAAGGCATTTCCGATTCCTATTCATTATCTACTTAATGTCGAGACACTGCTGACGTTGCCTAATGCATTGTAAACATACAAGAAAATCAACAATAAAAATATAGAAATGTGTACACATTTTATTTATTTATGATCTGCACTTTCGTGCGAGCTTTCGATCATATCGAACATATTACGATATTTTTTAATATAAAACGACAGATCTCGTACTTTATGGATCGTGTTTTAATGCAAGTATTTAAAAGACGAAATATTTCACAAGCACATTGTGTAATCGTGTGACATGCGAGATCGAGTGAGCGATGAGTCTCATATCGACAATTTTATATTTAGCGGTTAAATATACCTACATCAAGGCGTGATTGATGGTGATTTAAAAGGAACATAAAATAAAGTATAACGCAAAGAAAATAAAAAAATAAACATAATCTGAGGATAAACTGACACAGTAAAGATTTTAATCCCTGCATACTCGCCGGAGATAAAGAAATTAAATCTCCCTAAATTTCTGCTCCATAAAAGTGTAATTTGTCCACAATTTGTTTTCGAAAAAAGATGATACCATTCTTTTCTTTGAAGGGAGAAGGAAAATTTTTCATAATATGATTAAGAGAAATAATTTTATTTTTGGTCAAAAATTAACGGATCTTGCTTAATAATAAATATTAATATGCAAATTTTTTTGAGATATATTTTTTCAGTTTTATAAACTAATCAGATTTGATAAAGGCAAATTAAAACTGTAATATTAATATCTTAAATTAGATTGATCATCAATTTTAATAATGATGCTAATAAGCAACTTAAAATCCTGCAAAAATAATTTATTGCGAAAATCTCTGGCTGAGATATAATAATATTTTTCGCAATAAATTATTCACAAGTTTTTAAAAAACTTATTAGCATCATTATTAAAATTGACGATTAATCTAATTTAAAATATTTCAATTTAAAATTACGATTGCGATTTAAGTTCCAACAAATTGAATCAGAACGATTTAAAGCTAAAAACATTTATTTGCAAAAATTTACATATTAATATTACATTAAGAATCGAAGAAAATGGACAGAAAATAAGATTATTTCTCTTAATTGATTAATTTTTAACGGTCTAATTTCGAATTATAATTTTCAAAATAATATTTCGGGCGTAAATTCAATCAAAGATGCGCGGAAATGTGTTCGCCTTATAAGTAGTGAAAAGAGATGCAAACAGAGGCAATTTAAACTTGCATCTCCAGTATTTATGACAAGCGGCAATTCTGACGTTGTAAAGTCATACGCGTATACTCTGCATTATTCCCGTAAAGCGAAATTCATCTCGTGTAAAATCCATCTACCATAATATTCTCGATATTTTGCATGTCGTAATAAGAATATCATATACCCTCGTTACCGTTCGCCAATTGCTGCTAATGGACTATGAGCGTACGACTCTGTTATTGTAATAGAATAATTATCATCGCACGTGTTCGTCAAAAGATTGTTCACGAGGGAACGATTTACAAAACTCCAAAAACGGTTTCCAGTTACGGTGTAATTATACGCGACATTTTCGCATTTTTATTATGCGAAATATCGATTCTTCTCCCGTCATAATACGATGTGCGATTTTATCTCGCAAAGTGATACCGTCGAAAGAAAAATCTCGAGGTAATTCGATCTTAATTCGCAGGAACCGCATTACTGGATACATCCTGAATTATTCAAATCTAATTTATTTTACCGCGTGCTTCTACCTTCAAAGTTTTAAAGCAACAATCGCTTTAGCTTCCTTAAAGCTGACGCTTCCAATTTTAGCAGAATTCTTAATAACAAAGTTAATTGAAATATTGTAGAAAATAATATATACATATATCATGATTCTTATTGATTATGTAATACAATAATTCTAAAGAGATAATATGATTATTTTAAAATTGAATATATTACGTTTCTGTTCGATTGTTTACAAAAGACTACAACTTGTTCGCACTTTTCCCATTTAAATGAAATATTTAAAGGGAGAAAAAGAAAGGAAAGCGCGAAACGTTATAAGAGGAATTAAAGTTTTTTCTTCAAAATAAAATAACGAAATAAAAATGACATGCAACACCGTTGCGGCGTGTTACATACTGCGACAAAGGGAAGTCTTTTAAAGAAGTTCTCGTTACGGGATCTCGCGATTTTGTAAAATGCATTTAATGCTGTACATTTATTCCACCGTGTACCCAAATGTATTCAAGGAAATGCTCTCGTTTGCGGAACGGCTTATATGGTTGTTCATTTACGAAGTTGTCGATGCAGACTCTTATTTAATTGTACAACATCAAAGAGAAGAATAATAATAGACGTATAATATTAGAATGCAAAGTATAAAGAGCAAGTAACGACAGGCTAAAAGACAATCAATGTAAAAACAGAGAATGAGAGAGAGAGAGAGAGAGAGAGAGAGAGAGAGAGAGAGGAAGAGGGAAGACAAAATGTGCGCGTATATATGCAAGTGTGAATGGGAAATGCGCGCAGAAATCTGACATAAAGTACATACTAATGTATTTTGCAAAACATCCTTCTGTTTGCAGTTATTATGCGTCGACCGCGTTTCCGCCGCGCTTAGCACCGCCGTTGAAACGGCCACGTTTGATGCCACCGACACGAGCACAACATCCGAAGCTACAGAAACAACAATCGACAGCAAACACCGGCACGATACCCGACTTGAATCAACTTAAAGTGTACAGTAAGTACTGCATTCGAGACAATACGTTTTCGTTATGTACTTCGATGTTAGCTTTGCGATGTGCTTCATCTTCTCTCCTTCTCTTCATTTTAAAGTCGAATGTTTGGATTTAATAGGGCGAAATGGTGAATTTATCTCAACATATCTATTAAAATCTTAATACAAGGGCTATCTGAATCTATCCCAATTAAAGATGCGCTATTTCTTTAAATAACAATGTTTTTACTTAAAATTCATAATTATAATATAAAGATAATTATTACAAGAAACGTGCGTATCGGCTTCAGCCATTTTCAGCCATTTTCATTATAATTGCAGCGTGTAATTACAGATTAGAAGCATATCTCGACATATCCATATTTCCATTACAAAATCGTGGTACATATGTGTAATTAAATTAATGTTATCATTATTATTATTATTATGATGCAATGATTATTCTCTAAGTTTATAAGTTAGTTCCTTGTAACACGGAGTCCCAAAGCCTTGTCGAGCAATGAAGACTGGGTTTAATTGAAGGTATGTCGTAGGCAATCCAGATATACTGATCTGCGGCAACTGCAGGGAGATGTTCACGGAACTCGGGGAGCTGTTGGAACACAAGCGGAACTACTGCAAGCTGCGGTTCACATGTAAATGTCACACCTTCAACGGAGCCGTTCCAAGTATGTACTCGAAATAAACTTCGAGGCGCCTCCTTCCGGTATGTAAACGCGATCCGAATCCCGGAAGATCCAGAATTAATAATTGCCCATCGCCCATAATTTTAATCGGCGGTTATTCTCGTCGATCACAATTAACAGTTGGACAACAACTTTTTACGTTGTCATTATGTTGTTTAATCAGAACTTATATTCCTATTTAAATTAAAATAGATTACTTACATTCATTAAATTTGATATTAATTGGTTGACGTAATTGATGACAAATTTATGCCTCTTTGCACGGCGAATTAAATTACGCAAACAAGATGAGCATCGCGTAAAATCTTTTACATATTCCATTAAAATGAACGTATTAAATGAGCGTGTTTTGTTGTATTGCATTATTGTAAATCAAACAATTTTAGAGTTTCATTTCTATCAAAAGAAAAACAAACATGTTACGTATAAATTCCATTTTCCTTATGGCGGCTCGAATTATGTTGTTGAACCAAAAAAAGGACAAAATGAGATAAAGTTAATAAAAAAAATTGTATTGACTCAAATTTAACTTAAACGAAGAACAACTTAGTCCTTTACTGACAATATGAAATTTTCAATTATAATCTGCAATCTGACTCTCCACAGCAGATTTTTTTATTGTTCTGGATTATATAAAAATCTGAAAAAATTTGTGTATA
>Ga0157363_1007338_pt1 | contig 10442 bp, 3 predicted proteins | sample AttsexASBM1_FD_111477 | JGI IMG/M metagenome (GOLD analysis project Ga0157363, IMG submission 111477) | Fungus gardens microbial communities from leaf cutter ant in Ribeirão Preto, State of São Paulo, Brazil - Atta sexdens ASBM1 | ecosystem: Host-associated > Fungi > Mycelium > Unclassified ...
AAAAATACCAGTGATCCAGGCGATATGATAATAAAATCATTTAAAAATGACACGGAACACACAGAACGTGTTAATTAATACGAAAAATAACATTACGTTTTAAATGTATACATATATATATATTTTTTTTTAAATTGTTGCATTGAATTGTCATTGAATTTAAATTATAATAAATTATAAATTATATTATTCTAATTATCATTATAATTATCGAATATAATATTTCTTTCGGCTTTATTATATTCTTATAAATAATCATCTTTTGAAAATTTTTGTAGGAAATATTTATTTTATTAAAAATTATTATTAGTATTAATTAAATTTTGTGTCTCAACCGAATCGTACATAAAGTGTCAAAGTAAAATATTTTATGAAATTATCGTACGAGTGTAAAATAAAATAATATTTACAATAAAAAAATACAGTTTTCTCATACATTATATTTTATTCGTATCATTTATATAAATATATGATGCTTTCTAGCAAGGACACAATCAAACATAGTGAAACAGTCATTACAATCTTTATGTTTGTCTAAATTACGTCATTAAATAAGTATGAAACGATTTATTGTATCACTATACAGTGTCTGATTGTGTCCTTACTGAAAAACATCCCATGTCAATCCTTTCCAACATGTGACAAATTGATCATTTATCAACAGCAGATTTTTGTATGATTACAAAAAAGATTTTATTGGGTAATAAGAGTATTCAAAATTTAAATATTTGAGCCACATGATTTTATTCACAGTTCACCTTTTCATTAAAAGAATATGTTATAGTTGGAAATAAATTGTACAATATAACTGTATGTAACATATTTCTTTGCTAGATTTAAGATTCCCGTAAAAAAAACGCGCTATATTTTTGTTTATTTAATTTATTTATGTAGTGGATCCTTTTTTAACGTAAATGCGAAATTGTTATAACATTTTTAAAGCTTACAATAATTCGTAGAATACGAAATGTTTATTTAATTGATTAATTATTATATTCCACATTTTCATTAAGTGTAATATAGATTGAATAAAATTTAAACAAAAGTTATTAGAGGCTCGATAACATAAAACATAAATAAGAAGAAGTATTTGTAATGACTATATTTTTAACGTTTATTATAGATATGTACGTAATACAAAGACATGGTGCAATCGCATTGATAACGCGTTTTTCGAACATAATTATCTTTGGCTTAAAAGTCTAGTATTGGATTAATAGATATAATTACATCAAAAATTGCTTATAATTATTATTGAACATTATCGCACTCAGAGCCGTGTAAAGATAATGTAATGATAATGTAAATTAAATTTTATAAAATCTTCATTGTTTTAATAAATATTGTGATATGTAATCTTTCGCATAGCAGAATAACTTATACTTAACTTTTTATGGTATATGAACATTATTGTACGACCCGGGAATGGTTGTTTAATGATTTATTTATAAGCAGTTATTAATTGGAAATATTAATTATTTAAGTTTTTTGTGCAATAAATATAACGAAAAGATAACGAAAGCAATAATAAATGGGCTCTATATATTTTAATTTTTCGTTATGCAAAATAAGGCTGCAGTATATATATATATATATATATATATATATATTCTAAAAGGAATCAATCATTTAAAGGATATATATTAAATACATTACATCATATATATTATATACATGTATAACAAAATATAATTAATCACTTAATATCCGAGATATGATGAATATATAAAGAGTCATATCTTATTCTTCGCTCTCTGAAAACTCTTTGCACGATCCTGATTGCACTAACCATTTTATTTTATTATTTTAGGAAGTTTCAACATAGTTTTAGTACAGAATATCTTTTATCGTTCAAGTAATAACGTATACCAGAAAGGTAACTTAACATTATTGATTTTAACAATTTCTCATTTTATAGTACAGCATCAAAAATTTATAAATTTATAGTAGAAAGTTTATAAAATCCTTTTCAGATAATTTATAATATTTATCAAAATTTAAGATGACGTATTTTATATTTTATGTTCCAAATAAAGTTTAAATAGCACAATAAAATAAGTCTTAATAAATAGATAAGAATCATTTATTTGGTGGACAATTATGTCATAAAAAAGATTTTTATTAAAATTTTTTTTGGAGATTAGTTAATGTTTGTTAGCAATACATTTATTGAAATGTAAAACATTTTTACGAAATGTATTGAAATTTAAAAATCTACATAATTATGCAAATTACTATTTAAATATTCGATTCGTTAATAATTTGATTATGATTTCGTTTAGACCTCATTATATACATCTTTCGGATATATTAATTTATTTTTATTTTAGTTATAATCTTTATTTGATAGAAGAATGAATTCGAGAAAATACAATATATTTTAACGATATTATTATTTATATTTTTGAGATATAAATAATTAAATTAATTATGTGTAGTATATGTAGGATATACTACACATGATTAATTTAATTATTTATATAGATAAATCAGAATTATCATAGATAAATTCTTTTAAGAAAATATTGATTTAATCTACTTATTAGAAGTATTTATCAACAGATTTTGTCGCAAAATGAAATTTAACGCAGTATTTATTTGGTTAGTAGTCATGGCATCGGCAATGGCAATTCAAGTGTTGTAAGTAATTATTTCAGTAAGTAATTACACTTGAAATAGATTATATTTCCATTTTGTTATGTTTAAATTATATGATATATATTTCTTTTTTAATTATTGAGCTGAAATTGAAACTGAAATATAAAATTTAATGAAAAGTATAAATGATGAAGTATATAAAAATCAAGTGTATAATAGTTAGTAAGATGCAAAAAATTGAGTCCATTCTTATTTAAAAATATATAACAATTTTGATATTTCAGTTTTTTTTCGAACTATATATATCTTTTCAGTGAGAATGCAATTCCTTATCTTTACATATCTTCAGTTTCTCAAAACAAGTAAAAGCAGAAATAGATTCTAAAGGAATGAATGCGTCGGAATGAACACTGATTACAATGTCAAGTGACTTAATTAAGATCATAAGTTAAAACTTATAAAGAGTCGTAAGAAAACTTATAAAGAGAAATAAATAATAAGAAAACTGTGGATCAGTCATTATATTTTGGATATAAATAATTAAAATAAAATATTGAAAAAGCACCTTTTTTAAAGAGAGAAGTCAAAAGACTTTTGAAGAATCTAAATTATTATATATTTTTAAATGAGAATATAGATTCAATTTGTATTGTACTTACTTGACTTTTATTTGTCTTGTACACTTTTTGCTCGATTTAGAATTTCAAGAATTTTTAGATCAATATATTTTTCAAAATGCAAAAAATAGCATTGTGTAATAGTAATAGATCCCGAAATTTCAGAATCGATTTTACATTTAAGAACATTTAAAATTATAGAGCGTCATTAAATAAAAACTTAACTGCTCAAAAATATATATGATATTGATCTATTAAATTAAACAGATATTATTGAGACAAACTTAAATTTAAGGAAACCATTTTGAAAATATATTTATAATTAATAGGATTTTATTGTATTGTTTCATTATATATAATTTTATATGCAAATTTTAAGCAGTTGCACTTCATTATTATGACGTTTGTGCGATGCGACGTCTCTTGAATAGGATAGGAAATATTCTTACTGTGTAATTGAATATTTATCTTATTTTAAGAACAAAAATTGTTGGAAATTATAAGAAATATGAACAAATCTGTAAAAGGCTTATTCTATATGATCCATTAATTTTCTTTTTCTAAATTCGTATAATAATCAAAGAGTCTAGTAAGTCAGATAATTAAGCGGACTACAAAGATATAAAGAAATTTATTAACTTTCTTTTTTTAAATAAATCATAGATATATAAACTGCGGACCAAACGATTGGATAATTACAAATGTAACAATTAAATGGATTAATGAGACGAAAAAGATTGGAGGTAACATAACTTACAACAAGGTAAAAAAATTTACTTATATACTATATTTACATTAAGATTAAGTTGCTAAATATACGTAATAACTTTGTTTATAAAAAATGCTGTTAAAATATTTTATCGCAAAATGTATGTATTTTAATAAAAAAATTTTTTAGGATAATTATCCAGTATACACGATTGATATTGAAATTAACTGTGGATTATGATAACTGTATTGTATTATAACTATATAGAAGAATCGAAGATTGCAAAAACAAAAATCTCTTGCAATTAAACAAGGACGCTTGTGAAATTGCAAATGTAATTACATTTCTATATATGTTTAGTTAGTAATCAAAAGGCTTAAAATCCGAATTTGATTTACAAAAGGACTTTTTGATTTACAAAAGGACTTTTCTATTCACTTATTTTTTTACATATTCACATTCATTCTTTTCCTTTCTTCTAAGCTCCTTTCTTGATCTATCTTTTAATTTAATGTCCATTCTTTACTACTTCTGTTTCTGATTACAATTGTTAATAATTACATTTTTATAATATGCACAAACACATATATATAATAAGGGTAAATGTACGCTCGCAAATTTTTTAATTACGAATGCTGTATTTGAATTTATTATTGTTTTATACTGTTGCAAATTGAAAAAAGAATGTTATATGTTTTTTTTTGTAAAATTACATGAATGATGTAATTCTTCAATTTTGACTATTATCATTTACAATTTCAAAAGGAAGCCACACAGAAGCGGGCTGCAACTATTAATTATATTTACGTACATATATTCTTTCTAGCTGTATATCTCAGATGACACATGCTATATAATTAACACATAAAGATTAGTTGTATGTACACAAGATTAAAGTAAGTACTTAATATATTTGAATAAGAGAAAATCAACGTGAAGAGCTGTTTGCTGAGCTCTAGTATTTGAAGCAAATGAAATCGCATGTATTAAATATCATGTATAAAATACTATGAAAGCAATACAAGATACGAAAGATATTTTTCGATAATTGTGTTTTGAATATCCGTAAGCCGGTCTATCTTTATGCGCTTATAAATAATTATTATATAAATAAATAGCATTTATGAAAATATAATGCGTGATATAATGTGTGTTATTTTCATTTTTTAAACATTCTTTAACAATTTAATATTAATTTCTTTTTATATAATAGCATCCTCCTCTGTAGTTCCGACATTAAATGTAAAAAAGATTCATAATTTTCGTCTTAATATTTAGGATAAACGACAAAATCTCATTTATTTAATATTTAAATTTATTATTCTAATAGGATATTGATATAAATTTATTGTTAGAGTAGTTCAAATTTTTACTTACGACTAATATTATTTTCTCTTTCTATTATTTCATTGCGCGCCATTAAAATAAAGAAATTAAGATTGTAGAAATTCCACATAATCTATTCTCATACATAATAATTCGCTATTGGAAGTTAAATCGGTTTTAATACGCTATATTGATGTAACTGTGCTTTATTAGTGTTTCTTAATGCTTTATTAGTCTTCCGAGAGAAGATAAAGTTTCTTGACTTTCTGAACAGGTCAGGCTTATTATTACTATATATTTGAAATAGAGGAAGTATACACACAAGTAAAAGAAACAAATCTACTTTTTTCTTTATATTTTAAATACGCTGCACATTAAAAGTCTAAGAACTATTTTTATTTCACAGACAATAGCAGTGCTGGAAAAACAAAGAAAGTGATTAACATAAATTAGTTACAGAAAATGAGTTATATTATACAGTATTTTTCCATTAATCGAGTTGGAAGAAATATAAACAAATTACGACATTATTTATTTGAATAAAAATTTTGTTGTTTCATTCGAGCCTCTATTATTTCACAGAAATGACATTATTATTTGAAGTAATATCTTTCAACCAAATAATATATTATTTGATTACATTGAATACGATGAACAATGAAACAAATTATTTATTTGAAAATAACAAAATATATTGATAGAAATTATTCCATACAAATTATTGCTTTTTTAAAACAACTATTTACATTTTTAGACGAAATTACAGACGAAACAATGGTTTATATGATTACAATAAAATTGAACGAGCAGTGTTATACGCTCAATTATGTTTTATGCTGTAGTTGGTCGCGTGAATGCTGAAGATAGACATTATCTGTTCAAACAAATAATGTATTTAAGAAGAAGATATTGTTTTAAATTCAAATAATTGTACTTATTAATTCAAACATTGGTTTATTTACAATAAAATTTGTTATACAATAAAATTTATTAAATTCAAAAAATCAGCTTTTTCTCTGTGTAGAGAATGTCGAACACATAATATTCGGTATGTTTGCATATTGTTTGATAGTAAATTAAAATAAAGTAATAATTGATTTATTAATATTTTCCTACATTTGCTAAGATAAATAGTTTCAACGAAATTGATGAAGTATTAAATATACAAGGATAAATATTATACATTTTAAGTTATACATATAATATTTTATCAAAGAATTAAAAGTTTGCTTTATGCTGAAGCTATTTTGTCTCTTTCTTGTTTTATTTTTATAATTTACTAAAAATAAGAATATAATAATATAAAATAGTGTTAATAACGCGCTTCCCGAATGCAGCCTTTGACTTACAATTAAGGTGACCAGATATTTTCGGATTTAAAGATATCTATTATGTGCGGAGGAGAAAGAATGTATGGATATAAAGATAAATAACAGGAATATGTTTTTAAAAATAATGTAATTATTAAATCCTTTTTTTTAATTAAAAATTTGTAGATATTTATAGTGACAATTGAATAAAATCTATTTACTGAATATTGCAATCCAAAATTGATATTAATCGGAAAATATGTAGGAAAGTTTTAATTGTAATATCTAAATCTTACAAGGTTTAAAAATTTTCCTGTTGTTTGTATCTCATAATGCTAATATTAAAGGTGACTAAGTCAGAAATTAACTACGCAAAATGCTTATCACAATTTTCTTATTTGACTGTGCGCTGTATCTGTAGGCCATGTTCCGATATACACTGCCAGCACTGAAATCTATAATACACGTAACGTGAATTATGGATCTTTAGTTCTAACAATATATCGGAAAACATTACAGTGTGTCTTTTGTCATTCGAGTAATAACTTGCACATTGCAGGTAAGAAAATTATATCGGTTTTAATATATTCTTATTAATCATATAACATCAAAACTTTAATTTGGAATATACAAGTTATAAGAAAAAAATGACATGCGCCGTTATAAAGATTATAAACATATGTTTACATGAAATAAAAATTTGTTAAATGATTTATATTTGTTAGAATGCAGAATAAAAATCAATTTTATATATTATATATAATTGTAGAAGTGATTTATTTGAATGAAAATTGTCTTCAAGATTGTAATTTTTGAAAGGGTTAATATCATAAGCATATCTAGACAGCAACTTTCTATGATGTAACAAGGCAACGAAAAATATATTTTTGTTAAAATTTATGTAACAAAAAATTATCAGCAAAATTTTGTTATTTAATTATGTTTATTTAAAATATTTACAAAATGTCTTAAAATTTAAAAATATAATCCTTTATAATTAGATCGTTAAATATAATATTATTCATTAATCCTTTAATCGTTTTTACTTATAGTAGAATATGTAATAATGAAATTTCTCAACTATATCACTAATATTTTCATATTAATTATCATTTTTATTTAACAGAAGGAGAATTCGAAGAAGTATAATATTTTAATAGTGTCATTATGTATTCTTGAGATATAAATAATCATGCATGTACCTGACAAATAGACCACAATTATTTTTAAAAAACTATCGAACCAATTTACTCATTATATATATTCATCAACAGATTCCATCGCAAAATGAAGTTTAGCTGCGTAATGTTCATTTGTTCTTTGTTCATAACATCGACCATGACAATGATACAATTCGTAAGTAATTATACTACTCTCTAAAATCTTTGGAATATAATCTAACTCTAAAGAGTAAATCTCATTCATTAAAAATTAATAATTGAGCTTTTTTAATTGTCATTGATTTAATTGTCATTCTTTAGAATTAAATTCTACTCCAAATATTTTGAATTTTAGTATGAAATAGATCATATTTCTATTTTATAATGCTTGAATTATAACAATATTTTTAATTTTATCGATTTTTTATTACAAAAATAAAAAAGCAGATTAATTTTGCATTTTGTAAAATTATTTAGAAAATTGCTGTACAAAAATATAAGATAATGTATGCACTCTGTTTACTCTTTATAAATTATAGGAACTGACAGCTATAAAATATATATTTTTTTAAAATACTTATGTGTATAATTATGTTTATAAGACTTTTATAGAAAATATTGGATATAGTATATAAAATATTATTTTATACAAACTATTAAATATTATCAAAATTTATTTGAGCCTTTTATAATATGTAAATCTAAAATTTTCAAAGAAGCAATATTATCTCTGTAATTAGCAATATTATCTATAATTAGCAATATTATCTCAATAATATTATCTCAAGCCTTGAAATTTAAAATGTTACACGCTTATGCATATATTGAATTAAAATAAAGTTTGAAGTGCTACTTTATTTGTACGTCTACTGCTTTTTTTTTTAAATTAGGCAATTATACCATTCGATAAAGAAAAGTTTCAGCTTTAAGATCTGTTTTTTTTTTTAATTACAGTACGATGATTTTGTAATTATGAGCGATTAAATTCGAGATGCTCCTTTTAATCCGCGATAATTTAATAATAAAAAATCTTTAAAAAAATTTTTAAAAACGATTTTGTAAAGAAAATTTTAAGTTTTTACGTTAGAAAATCAAAAATTTTCATAAATTCTTTTTGAGCAAGTGACAGATGAAACGAGAGGAAAATTTCTTATTTTGTGTCTAGCTTATAGTTTTCTTATGTAGAACCTTGATAAGAAGGTTAACGTCAAAATGATATTTTTTTATGTCAAAATGACAAAGAAATAACGTAGTTGCTACCAGGGAAATTATCAAATTCACAGAAACTTAAAAGACATAGTGACTTTTTGAAAGTAGTTTAAATTTAAATTTTGTTCTTTTTTAACAAAGTTACAACTGTTTAGATTTTATGCTACAAACTTTTGTTCCAATTCGATATTTTTAGCTTATCCCTTAAGAATCCTGAGTAGTTGCTACGGCATGTTGAATGTTATAATAAAGCAAGAAATAATATATTAAAGTTTCTGGCAAGCTATTTGTAAATAAAGAAAATTTAGGTAAAACAAAATGAAATCGTTTTAAAACATTCGAACCGAAACTGTGCTTGCCCTTCCTGACAATCAATAAATAGTCGTAAAAATGCCTACATTTAACTTCTGTTATATATTATACATATACATAAATATATAACTTTATTGTATATACAGGTTGTCTGATAATTTAGCTCTGATGAACAGATACAGCATAAAACCTAAAGTTCTAATATACTATCAGTACTGACAATCTATAGTTTACATTATATATACTATAGATTTTTAGTATTGACAGTATATCGGAACATGGCCTAAATAAAAAAATTTTTTTAATTAATTTTTTATAACTTTATCTCTCAATAATTAATAAAAAATTAATAAAGATGCGAATAATCCGATTCAATAGCAAATGTAGCAATGAATCAGCAGAGAGATACATTAAAAAATAATTCAATCAAGTTTCTTTATCTTCCTCTTATTTTACGTTTCGAAATTAACGTTTCCTATTCATCATGTTACTGCTACTAAAACTGCACAACTACAGTAGACGCATCATAACCTGGCAAAAATAAAGATCAATAATATTCATATAAAGTATTGTAGATCAATAATATTCATATAAAGTATTGTAGATCAATAATATTCATATAAAGTATTGTAATCTGTTAATTTTGTTTTCCAGACTCGAGGTACTTTCGAATCTTGCGATCCAGACCAATGGATTTTGACAAATACAATTTTCGAATGGAAAAACAACATGAAAATAATTTCATGTAATGTTACTTACAAAGAGGTACTTGTTAATAATTGCATTTATACATTCAAACAAGACACAATTATAAAATATATAACACATATAATCAAATTTTGGAATGACAAATATACATATATATAACTTCGTATGTAAAATGTTTATTAAATATTTTATCGCAAAATAATTTATATAATTTCCTTTACAAAATCTTTTTTAGCCAAACAATAGCCACACAATCTACAGAATACATATTATAATGGGTTGTGAGGATACAAATTCTAATTGTACTAAAGAACCGATTATGTGGATTGATAATATCGACTGTAATTCCCAGAATCTCTCGTTATCGGATATGGACGTTTGTGAAATTGGAAATGTAATAATGTTTTTATAATTATTAAATATTACACACACACACACACACACACACACACACACACACTCACACACACACACACACACACACACACACACA
>Ga0157363_1007339_pt1 | contig 10441 bp, 5 predicted proteins | sample AttsexASBM1_FD_111477 | JGI IMG/M metagenome (GOLD analysis project Ga0157363, IMG submission 111477) | Fungus gardens microbial communities from leaf cutter ant in Ribeirão Preto, State of São Paulo, Brazil - Atta sexdens ASBM1 | ecosystem: Host-associated > Fungi > Mycelium > Unclassified ...
ATTTGGCTCGTAAACTGACATTTTCAATCGAGAATAACTTTATGATGCAGACACAAATCGACTAATGTTTCTATGGGGTTATGTTGACAGATGCCCAAATTTATTGTATGACGTCTATGATCTGTTTATTTCGACCATTACTTACGCTAAAGCCATCTATAGGAAAATAGCGGAAGCAAAGTTGTACACCTATATGCATTTTCTTTTACTTCTCATTCTTTGTCTCAACGCGCTAGTGAAAACCATATTGAAAAAACTGCGTCATAAAAATAAGAGATTTGTAGTATATTGATTCATTTCTTTTGTCCCGATATTACGCTCTAACTCGTCGCGCGCGCTCTATCTTTCTCTAACATGCGAACCCTTGTTACCTACACATTTTTGTAAGTTCTATAGTTTTATAGTTCTATAGTTCTAGAGTTCTATAGTTCTATAGTCTGCAGACATTTATGTATTTTTAAGTCATATGCAGCGCAAATGTATCCTAAATAGTCTCGCTATGGCAAAGGATGCTTCTCAGCGTCAATTTTTGTCAGATTTCGTCTGCGCGAGGTTCGTTTTTTTCTTACGCGAGTGATTTTTTTTTCTCAACGTGCAAAAGTATTGTACCATTAACGCTAAATGTTGTTATGTTTATTAAATAATTGGGTGAAAGTGATAATATAGTGATTTTTTTAGAAAATTTGTAGCGAATAATTTCAACTCTAAAAAATGAGCAACCTTAGAGACGTTTTGGAAATAAGTTATGAATATTCCGTTGAGGCGGTAAGCAATTTTTTCTTTCTATTTGTATTTTGTTTTTTTATTTTTTTTTAGCTAATTTATGCTTATAACATTTCTTTTATTTATCTTTTTCCAGTATATCATGTCGACAATCAAAGGGTTGTGCGGCTACAATTGTTAAACGAGGGAGTTCTAGTAATTCCTTTAAGTTCAGTAAGTTCAGTATAAATTTTAAATTATAAATTATAGGATATTTTCAAAGTATCTTTTCCTAATTTACTTTGTATTATACTTTTTTCAGGAGACACATCGCAGTAACATCGCAATAAGAGATTTTATGAATATTTTTAATAGAAGAATAAGACGCAGATGCAGAGAGGCATTGGGATCGGGAGGAACAGCTAGATATTTGGGAGGAAGGTGATTTATTCTTGGCGGAACTATTCGGCCTCCGAACCCGATCCGGAGCCGGAAGATTGGAATTTAAGTTTGATACAATTTTATCAATAAAATTTAAAAAGGAATACTTATATATTTATACATATTTTTATATATTTTATGTTATATATTATTATTTTTATATATTGTTATATATTGTTATATATTGTTATATATTGTTATATTGTATATATATATTTTTATTTATATTATTTTTTATCTCACAAAAGGCGACGATGGTGACGGCAGCGGCGGCAATCTCGACGGTGGCGGCGGCGGCGGTGGCGGCGATGGCTGCGACGACAGCGGTGGCGCCGGGCCCTTCCTGCGCCTTTCCGCTCCCCGTCGGATCCTCTCCGCCTACGAATACCCTCCCGCGTCACGGGTACCCCCATGCCTACGAGTACCCCCCACGCCCTGCGCTCCCCATGAGTTAGAACCCGCCTTGCTTTACTACTAGACTCAGATAATCATTGAATCGATTTTGTGTTTTCGTTCGCCAAACTTTTTCTTTACTCGTTCTTGCGATTTTCTTTTAGTTTCTCGTTTTTTTTTATATAGTGCGATCATCATCATTCTTTTTTGTGCATTATTACTGTCTTTTGTTATTTTTACTTAATGTGAAAAACGTGATATATTATTATTATTATTATTATTATAATTGTTATATTTGTGACAATTATATTATTCGGCTTCTTGTCCTTGCCCGCTTTTTCTCCTATAGACACAGTCCTTACATAAACATCCCGTCCCTCTGCCATTAGATAAAGCTAGCCAGCCCCTATGTGAGTCAGAATCTTTTCGATTTTAATGATACTTTCGTACTGTCAGAATTTTGAGGCTTTAGTGTGGTTCGCGATTGTGTTCGTAGAATTGATGTCTAGAGCTCGTCTGGGGCTCAACATTACCGCGATTCACGATTCTCGCTCGACCGCGTGAGGTGAACATGTTCGTTGGAGGATCTTCACTTTCTCTCCGCTTGAATTGATCCGCTATTTCCCGAGTGCACTCCTGCATACTTCGAAGCAGGGAAAAGACATAACAGTTGACATCGAAAATTGAGATTCGATACTAAAAATTGTGTGTTTGAACAAAAAAGTCTGGATGTCGACTCAATTTGGGTATTGATACTAATCTAGTCAGAATTAAATATATAATCGGATCAATATCGAAAATACTGGGAGGATAGGTAAATAATTCTTAATTATTGCTTAATTAATTTAAATAAAGAATTCTGAAATAAAATTAAAGCAATTGGTGTGGTAGAAAAATTAAAATATATAGAGGGAGGACCGGGGGACTAAGCTGGCATTTGAATTTTGAGTGGTAAAAATATATCTTATGAGTTCTCAATTTATATTGTACATGTCATCTCATATGTCTTCTTTATCAATGAAATTTGGTTAGTTTAGGTATTGTTATGTTCAAATAATCAAACGTTTTCGATATTTGAAAGTAATTTTTCGAACATTCGGACAATATGATCCTGGTTGCTATTTTTCAAATTCAAAATTGTTCAGGTAAGTAAATCTATGTAAAAATGTGTTCTGAACACTCCTGATGTTATTTCTTACATTTTCAAAATTGTTTAAATTTTATTTATGTCGGAAGTTACAATATATATGGTATTTCTGTCCTTACAAAGAAATACCTCAATTTTGAGCGTTAAACACTCAAATTTGGATGTAATTTCAGATCGTCAAACGAAGGTTAATTATATTCAATTAAAGGATAACGCTCAAAGAAAACTATCAAAATAAATGGCTTTATTATATAAAATTAATTAAATCTGTTTTATTGCTAAAATAATTATAATAATAAAATATTATTATTATATAATTAAAATATAATATAAAATAATTAAAATAATAAAATATTATTGATTTGCAACATTTTCTGAAATACGACAAAATATAATTACAATAAAAGAACGCTTTCTCTCTCATATGAGAATTAATTTCCTTATTTTTCTAAGCGATCATCCATCCAATCTCATATCCCATATTCAACAGTGCTTACTCTCTGTAATCGTACGGGAACAGTTGTTTCGATGATCCAAGAAACCTGAATGTTAGTGAATGTATATAACTGTGACATATCCCAATAGGACTACGTTCAACATCTTTTTCGTGAAATATCTTTTTGATAAACCTTATCTAGGCTGCGTTCGAAAATATCACCCGAGTGGATTCAAAAATATCATCCCCCATGTATCGTTTTATATTATTCATCCAATGTGAAATAAGAATAAGATAAAAACACGGAAGCATTCTTACGAAAAAAAATCCTCTATTTTTGGTGTTAACACTCAAATTTAAATATTTACCATCAAGTTGAGTGTTGACCGTCAGTATTGGATGTACGTCGAGTGTTTGACCATCAATATTAGGTATTATTTAAGCATTGAGCATCAATATCGAGTGTCAATTGAGTGTGACTATGAATATTCGATGTTGTGTTGGTGTAGGCACTCAATATTGAATGCCAGTTAAGTGTTGAGCATCAATATCGGTTGACTACGAATATTCGATGTTGCTTTGATGTAGACACTCAATATTGAGTGTCGTTCGAGTATTGATCATATTGAATATCGGTTGGAAGTTTTAATTTAATTCGGTGAATAGTTAGATATATACACGAATTTGAAGGTAACACCCAACTGCGATTAAATCTCAACACTTGTATATGACACTCAACAGATAGCGGCTGCGCCGCAGATTCATTTATGAAAGAAATATATTTTAACTGTTAATGAGTGAAACATCTTTTTGATAAATTTGATCTAGGCTTGTGTTTCGAATGCTCCGAGGTATCGTTTTATTCTTGTTGTTTACCCAATGTGAAACAAGGATAAAAAGAAATACGGGGAGAGGAAAGGAGCACTCAAATGACGTTCTCGAGCGCAGCCTAGATAAAGTTTGTCAAAAAAATGTTTAATTTACGCATATAGTTAGAATGTATTTCTGTCATAAATGAATCTATATCGCATCTACATTCAACATTTCAACGTTAATTCTCAATCATAAATATTAACATTCAAGTGACTACATTCTATTTTAAAAATGATACTCAAACGTTTAAGTCGTACGTTTAAGATTTATACAACTCGTCTATATTGAGTGTCATCGAGTAAACATTCAAATGACTTTCAATATTGTGTCTATAACAAGGCAACATCGAATATTCATGTTTGTACTCAACCAACACCCAATAGATGGACCAACACTTAACACTTAACTGACACTCAATGTGGAGTGTCTACACACAATTTTGATGGTGAACAACTAAATTTGAGTATTAATACCAAAAATTGATTTTTTTTTTGTAAAGAGTCTCTCTTAAGAAAAAACCCTCAATTTTGGACATTTAATGTTTAAATTTAGGTATTACTTCGGATCATTAATTGAAGGTTATATTCAGTTAAAGATCAAAATAAATGGCTTTATTATATAAAATTAATTAAACTGTTTTAGAACTAAAATTATATTATTGATTTGCAACATTTTCCGAAATACACACGTCAAAATTATAATTAAAAAAAACGCTTTCTCTCTCATTTGAAAATTAATTTCTTATTTTTCTAAGCGATCACCTATCCCATCTCATCTAACAGTGCTTTACCTCTGCAATCGTACGAGAACTGCTGCTTCGATGATCCAAGAATATTTAATGTATAATTATTGTAGTATAATGTATATTAGTAAGAATGTATAATGTATAATGTATATTAGTAAGAATATTTAATGTATATTAGTACTGCGATATATTTTAATAAGGAATAAATTCAATATCTTTAGGACTGCGTGAAACTTTTTGACTTTATCTATGTTGCTATGTCTTCGGAAACATCATCTGGGTGCCTCTATATTTCACATTGGATGAACAAGGATAAAACGATATATGGAGGCACTCGGATGATTTTTCTGAACGTAGTTTAGATAATTTGTCAAAAAGATGTTTCACGCGTACAATTAAAATATATTTCTTTCATAAATGAATCTGCGATGCATATATTCAATATTTCAGCGTTAATTCTCAATCATAAAGATTAACATTCAAGTGACTCTTATATTCAATTTTGAAAATAACACTTAAAAGTTTAAAACCCTTTAAGATTTACATTCATCTATTGAATGTCATATACAAGTATTGAGAGTAAACCGCGCTCGGATGTTATGGTACACCAAATTATTCACCAAATTTAATGGTCACACTCAACCGATATTCAACATTGATGGTTAACATTCAATCGACATCCAACATTGATGCTCGAAGCTTGACTGACACTCAATATTGAGTATCTACACCAAGGCAACACCGAATATTCACGATCTCTCTCTCAATCGACATCCAACATTGATGCTCAACGCTTAAGTGACACCCAATGATGACGGTCGACATTCAACTTTGATAATAAGCGCTTAAATTTGAGTGTTAGCACCAAAAATTGAAGTTTTTTTTTTCATAAGGAGGGGGACTAAGAGGGCACCAAGCCATCGCATTGAAACCATCTAATTTCAATTTTTTATTCACAATATTTTTATCGTATTTTTGTGTTAATTATAGGATGATTCGCAATTACAATCATAAAATTGATCCCGTCGATAAAGATAGAATGCTAGCCGTCAAAAATATGAAAATTGCATCGGCGGTGGAAAAATTTGAAATGTCTAGAAACACATTACAGAATTGGCTAAAAAATATAAATGAAGGAAAAATTGACGTGAATGAAGTGATTGTATTGATACATGGGCGTATAATGAGTTTTGTTATCCTAATTTATTGAATCTTCTAATTTGAGCGAATTTTGTTATCATAAAACTCATTTTATTTTAGATGTTTGACGCAAATGCAGAAGCGACTCTAGTAGAATATTTAGAACTGCATTAACATACATGTACTCTTTCAACAAAGGAAGTGCGAGATTTAACATATGATTTTGCGAAGAAATTAACATTAACTGTGCCATCGGTTCCTTGGGAGGTCACCCGTACTGGTGACTGGTGAGGATTGGTTAAGTGACTTTGTCAAATGGTATCACAACTTGGCTATATGAAAACCGGAAGCGACAACGCGCGTACCACTAATTTCAATCCAATTAATGTCAAAAAATTTTGTTTACTATTGAAAATCATTTTTCAATAGTGAAAAAAATTTTTGTAATGGATGAATTCCATTTTTCGTGTCAAAAATATTTGGAATATAGACAAAATCGGAATCGTGACAATGCAACCACTCAATCGAGTTATTGGTCGATGTGGTACTAAACAAGTTTTTAACTTCTTCTGAACGAGGCGTATTCGTGACTTTGACGATGACAAAATCAGCAACAGGAAATTCTTTTCCACCTTTTTTTATTTTTCCAAGGAAATATTTTAAGAGTCACTTTCTCAATGTGGATCAGGCCCTGCGAATCCAAGTTGGATGAACGCAGAAAATTTTTTCGAATTTTTGAATTTCTTCCAATCCCACGTTTATATTCCCATTGACCATCTCGTTCTGCTTGTTTAGATAATCATGAGTCTTACTTATCAATCAAGAAATTAGATTTTTGCAAATCCATAATTGTTTTGTCGCTTCCACCGCACTGCTCACATAAGTTTCAGTTACTCGATCGCACTATTTACGGCTCATTGAAGAAATTCGTGAACACGCAGTATAACTTTTGGATTACATATTTTTGGATTACAATTTTGGACGTTCAATGATTTATGATATTCCCAATATTGTTAGTATGGCACTACCTTGCTGTAACTCAGCAAATATTATGTCGGGGTTTGAATGCATCGGCATTTCACCATTTAATGTGGACATTTTCCAGAAGTACGAATTTTTACCAAGCAGTCTAGATCGCTCATCTATTTCGTCAGCACATCATAAACAGACTGAAACTGCAGTTCTACTACTATTATCACCGACTGAACTTCAGACGCTGGAAAACAAACTGATGGCTTTATGAACGGAGACTGAAAAAGACGGAAATTTGATAGTATACGTGTATATATAATAATTCTGTTAGCAATTTGAGTGAAAAGTATTCGTTCCTATCCGAAAGCAGAGTTGAGAAAGCAAACGCATTGAAGTCGTAAACGTAGGAGATATACCGTGCTCAAATTTATCTAAAATGGCAGCAGAGTAAGAAAGTTAAAATAAAAAAAGCGGTCACAAAAAATGTACCAGATACTCTAAAAAGGAGAAGTCGATTTAAGAAAACAGTACTATTGACAAACTCTGATCTGCAATCATCAAAGAGCACTGGAAGAACACGTAAGCTGCATTCTTCGAAAAAGACCAAGGATTTTACGTCCAATTTCGATGACTGCAACATTTGATGTGTGTATGTTCTGAAAATATTTAACCAATCAAAGAAAAAAATGTCTCGTATGCAAGCGTGCTGCATATGACAAGTGCGTACACACGACTAATAATAATTTATAAACACTGTTTATTTGATATGGAATCAGAAGATCAAATTAAAGATTCAAAATAAAATTTAATACAATTTTTCATTTTTTGATCATAATGATGTTTTTTTATTTCATATTATATCGAAAAAATGTACCCATTTAGCCTCGACATTTTCGAGATTTCATTTTCTACATTATTTTTTGTGTATATGGATGAAATGAAGTTGCAAATACCAAAACTTTTTGTTACCATTTTGTAATCTTATAATCACTCTATAAAATGATAATAATTGTTTAACTGAAATCGTTTATTTTGTTATTGAATATTGAAAAAAGATGTCCAATTAGCCCCGATCTCCTCTACTCATATAATAGTATAACAGTATATTATAATTTTACACCATGCTCGTACGCTAATTGATTTAATTAATTTCAATGTTATAATGCATATTTTTGTTTAATAAACACCCAAACAGCGTGTATACAATAAAAACACACAACTTAACATCGAAATCTGCAAATCTTTCAATAATTGTGGATGTTTATATCCCAATAGTATTGACATCATTTGGGTGATTACACTATAATTTTTTGGTGTTTTTTTTGGTGTCATTTTTTGATGTTTTTTGACACCCAAATAGTGTAAATGCCGTTTGAGTATCCGAAATGACATTATTCTTTTTTGGTGCTTCTTGGAATGTTTTTTGGATGTATTTTTAAGTGCTTTTTTTTCGTAAGGATATTATAACGATGTATTTTAATTTTAAACCGTGCATGATAATGCTAGATATAATTATAAAAATCTCTCTTTTATAATTGACATCTTTTGTAATGATTATCCTTTAAAATTTATTTTTGACGTAATAAACAAAAGATTAAACAAATTTAATAACTAAGTTGATACGACAAGAAGAGATAATAACGAAAAAGATATTAATAAAAAACAATGATTCATTATTCCATACATTTCCAATACTTTTGAAAAATTTATTAATATAATTAAAAACTCAGATTTAAACTTAGTCTTTTTTGGCCTCAATAAATTGGAAAGCATGATCAGAACTTAGAAAGATGTTTGTTCATTAATGAATAGTAAAAATGTATATAAAATATATAAAGTATCATGTAAAGATTGTGATGCAACTTATATTGGACAGACTAAAAGGAAATTGAATAGAATTAACGAATATAAAAGTTAATTACGCAAGAACAATGACATTAGATCTGTCATAGCTGAACATGGGTTGCAGAATAATTATAATACAATAGAATTGGGAGAATGTTAAAATGATAGAGAGCGAGATATCTTAGGAAGAGATTAGAGTATCTGAACAGAATATCTGAAATGATACACATAAAATTGCAAATGAATGCGCTCAATTTACAGACGGATACCAAATTTTTTTACCATGGTTACATACCAATTCTTGATCAGTTTAATAATTTAATAGCATTGTGTTTTTTAAAAAGATGTTTTGTTAGATTACTGGTATATTTGTTAAACTGATTTTATTTTTGTATTTATTTTATTTTAACTCAATGTTAAAATATTGACCTACATCAGTTTATAATTTTAAACGTTACGTAGACATGAACGAAAACATACGTCCAATCGACAAATTTTATATAATTTGTATTCTTAATTGTGCGTAACAGGAGGATACAAGTTATTAGTACAACGATGAGTTTTTTAAATATAAAAAGCAATTTTGTTAATGTATAATAGGATTTTGTATTTAGATCTTACAAATCTTGACTTGTTAAGAAGAATCATTCACATGATCAAATGGAGAATTATTCTGGATTGACTAATTACGCCTACATTCAGAATAATTACATTTAAATTTTGGATTATTAAGTCTAGTGTTATACTATGAAGAGGGCTGAAAAAAACCAAAATGTCGGAAATATATGTGCAGATGAAGAATAATAAAGAATTGTAACATTAATAATAATATGTACTAGCTTAGCTCTTAATTGCCTATTATTTTTGTAATATTGTATTTAATATTGAGAGCTTCATTAATGTACACTATTTCATAAAATCCTTGTTATCAAAAACAGGTATCGATACTGAATAATTTTCTGCTTGTATTACCAAGCATGCGGCAGTAACTTCTGCGTTTAGGAAAGGAGTTGTTGCTTCTACTACTCATAGAACAGCAGAAACAATCCCAGACTTTGATGAGATATAATAGACTTATTCAATCATCGAATGACCACTTTGTAAGCTCAGTATTAAAATAAAAAAAAAAGTTGTGAGTTATTGTAAATAAAGATCTACAATGGTTAATTCTCTATCAAGAACGAGACGACAAGAATAATAGAATAGTCAAACGAGCTCGTCCAAGACGGCGATGTTCGATCGAAATTATACTTATTTCTTGCAAATCTTAAGTCATGAAACGGGCTATAATGAAAATGACGAAGGAGATTATACTAAAGCAGATAATTGACGTGCTCGAGTTATAGATGGGAATAGTAAGTGCACTCATAGTCACAAATAGATTTATAAGAATATTAATAAATAAAAACATATATTCATTTTTACATAAAAATGAACTTTCAGTGTAAAAATGAAAATAAGAGAACAAATTTACAATGACCTCAACGAATTGATCGTAACGATCTTAACGAATGTTATCCAAAACATAATCCTAAACAATATTCAAGAGGTTTTAACTCAGATATTAGGTGTACAACTTTGCTTCCGCCGTTTTTTCCGAAATTCGAGGCTTTATTGTAAAAACCTGGTTATACATTTATGATTCAAAGTATTGTCCATCGCTGGCCACTACTTTCTCCCATCTTTCGGGTAGCGTATGAATCCCGCGTCGAAAAAACTGGTCATCTTTTGAGGCTATCCACGAATC
>Ga0157363_1007340_pt1 | contig 10441 bp, 14 predicted proteins | sample AttsexASBM1_FD_111477 | JGI IMG/M metagenome (GOLD analysis project Ga0157363, IMG submission 111477) | Fungus gardens microbial communities from leaf cutter ant in Ribeirão Preto, State of São Paulo, Brazil - Atta sexdens ASBM1 | ecosystem: Host-associated > Fungi > Mycelium > Unclassified ...
CTGCCAATTCGATCATTCTACAACCTTCTACAGTTACATCCAAATAAGGCAATAGCAAATTCTCGTCTGATAAAACCAACCTATAGACAAATTCTCGCAGCGTTGGCGTCTCCTCACCTAACCTAGTATTTTATCTCTGCACTCGACAGGTTCCATCGATGAATAAATAATCTGGATTGGTTCTCATTGCGTTGTTTCTTTCCGAGAAGTTTCGTCTTCAGGTTTCAGCCAGTACTTGCGTTTTGAATATAGCCTGAATTTGAGGCTGAATTGGCCAGAATTTCCATTGAATTTCTATTGTTCGTTTTCCTATGACCTCAGCATACTCGGGCCAAAAAGACAGCAGTTTCCTGTGCTTTCCGTACATATTAAAACAACCCACCCCAAAGAAGACGCTTTTCACGAGACAATTATCTTCAAGGAGACTTCTCCCTGATATAATCTGTACCTGACGGTACTCGACCATTCGCCTAGATCATGAATGCCAGTGCCCCTGCAAGTGGGTTGAAGTTTTGCACACGTTGAAGCTAGAAGGACAAGATGGGTGGCGAGGCACTGTGCTAATCAGTAGTTTTGGTATCAGTTGACCTGAAATGGTGCTTTCTATCAACCAAATTACAGTTCTTTCGTGATATTGGCTAGTGTTCTGACGCACACTTTGGCTCGCGTGGTATGGCGTTCGACAGAACTCGATATCTTCTCAAGGTGATATCTCATCTAAAAGTGTTGAAGTATCCTTGCATTGTTCAATGAAAAATGGCATTCCGTGAGATCTAGGCTAACAGGCATAGGACTACTATTTTCGGAGTGTTTTGAAGATTTTGAGCACCATTCCATCCCCAGTGCATGTTTGAAAATTTCCGCTTCGTTCGGTCCAATCTGCATGAGTTATATGAAGCCAGGGTTGAACCCAGATGCTGTAGAGGGCATGGATATGATTCTTAACGGAGCTAATCGCCACAAGCGTAGTCAACTACTTCGAGAGCGTTCACCTATATAATAAAATATCTTCCTTCTTTCTCCGCTCATGGAGCTCTTTGATATAGGGAATCTTGACGATTGGTCCACGCAGAACCCTCTCTGAGGGCAACTTCGGTGGCGATAAACCAGTTTCTTCCAGGCAATGCTGCCTAAGCTCCTTCATAGATCCACCATGGTTGAAAACTTCCTTCGATAGTAGCTCTTGGTGAGGTTTCATTGAAGTTCGTAAGGATCTTGTTGCTTGAAGATCCACCTTACTATCGACGGTCAAACAAACGCCGTACCGATGGGTATTCGCAACTAGACCTCGCCTAACTTCTTTGGCTACCAGTTCAGGATCTCTCTGTAAAGGATCTCCGCTTCGATGCCATGAGTTATTTCAGCGTACAATGTTAGAACGCGACCTACTATCCTCCGCCTAATACACGATTCATTGGTTAGTGAATTCTCGGACTTTGTAGAGTGACAATCACTCGCCTCCCCAAGTAACCCATTCCAAAACATCGCCAGCATTAACCTGAGGTATAATTAAATTTACGTCATACATACGTCTGAGTAATTGCACCTGAACGAAGTCTTCTTTGGATTGAAGAATTTGGCGAGGGGGGCATGTCTGATTGATAGAGTGTCTTACAAGCACCTTGGTTGACCGTGTTCCGACTCCTCCGCCGCTTACTCCCCAGGGCTTGGTGTACCAACGATCATCATGCAAAGAGATATTACCGCTATCAAGGAATACATACTCTAATCAGGTAATCAGGATCAGTAGATTTATTATGCATTTTCAGATTCCCAGCTCACCTATGCGCATGGCATTCCCTCCACGGTAGAAGCCTTCACCTCCAGAATCCGGGACGGTCTGTTCATGGAGCAGTGTTAATATTTTAATATAAATTTTGAAGAAATTTACTTCCCTCGTATCTATCAACCCGAAGGGGCAAGTAGCTTTCTAGAAACTCGTTCGGCACAGATCTCATCGATGGCCACATGCTATGTCCATCTGGGCCGTCCCCATGAGGTCGGCTTGGGACACCCTGCCCCAAACCTATTATTGTCTGGACCAATCGTATGGAAAGATGTAAGGCACTTACACCGAATCCTATCTGGTAGAGCTAGAAATCAATGTTAGCCGTCGCAAAGGTCGCTCTTGTAGCGGGACCAGAATACCTGAAACCATTCTCCTGCTTTGCTCCATCCACTAAAGAAGAAGTGAGGAGAGTCACTGTATCCACCGGCCGACAGAAATTCCGGTGTTCTTTGACCGAGCACAGCTCCAAGAGTATCAAACAGGCGCCCGAGCAAGTGTGTTCTACATGACAGGGCTGCGGGTCTAACGGGATTAAGAATTGTACCTTCTGGAATCATAACCTTGATCAGGTCGTAAGAGCCATCATTCACCATGGTCGCAGGATCCTGAACGACACCTAGATCAATGAGAGGATAATCTCTAACTTCATGCACTTACAAAGACAGTAAGGAGATAGAAGGCGATAAACATCTTGAGCATTGCGTGCGACAACGCAAAGTTAATGGACCGGTCTGATTGAGGGTCTGTGCCATCAAAGTCAAGAACCACCACTTCATCACCATCATCACTCAACTCTTTCCACATTGTACTGGATCCCAGGTCAGCCTTATTTGTTACGATGCTGAAGAATACTCGCCAGGCAATTCTCCATGGTCCGACTCCGAATCCATCATCATCGATGTAGTCTTCGAAAAATACTCTCTCAGACGAAATAGTCTCGCGGATTATTTTGCCGATAGCAAGCTTATTTCTTGCGAGTAGTATATCCAGTGCTTGTTCGTAAGCCTCGACACCAAACCGATCACATATTTCAATAATTCGCTTTGCTGCAACCCTCGTCGCCACGACCAGTGCTCTCAAATCACTCTTGACAAAGTCAGACTTCCTGCTATTGCGTTCAACAATCTGTGTATATGCCTTTAATACACAAAACCAAGTCGACTTTCTAGTTACCTTGAATACGGCCGTATTGGGTACGTTCCGAGAATAGAGTTTACACAGGGGTATCTGCAAACCGTCCTCGTATATACTTGTCGCACAATCTGTACAACTGTTAGTCGCCTACTAATGGAAAGATACAAAGAAGATTTACTGGGCATACTTCCAGGAACGCATGAGCCAATATCCGTGAAGTGGCCGAAATTCGCTGCCCAAGCGACAATCTTGCCCTGATAATGAACGGGGGTAATGACAAGGAAGTCGTTGAGGTGGGATATTGCATTGTTACAGGAATAAGGATCATTTGTTAAGAACACGTCACCTTGAAAGATCGTAAGATCAGGAACAATGATAATTGATGATGGCAATGACGACAGACAACGACCTCACCTTCTTCAATCGACTCCTCCCATGATGACAGGAAGCCTGTTCTATCACTATGCAAGCATCACCAACGATAGTGAAATAGATACCATACCTGGTATGAAGCTCCCAAATTGCCCACAGACCTGTCTACCAGAGTGTGGTCCTTCTCCTGCAGCAATCATGGAAAAGTAATCGAGCTTTTTCCAGTGAGATACCACCGGATGTGACTCAACTGCAACATACCTGTTCCCGCATGGCTGGAGACATCGCTACTCGTAGAATCAATGCATCCATCTCGTTTTTGATATTCTGAAGTCCAGCTGTAAAATGATGAGCATGTTTATCGCTTGTTGGATAAGGAGTCGATTCGATTCGATATACCTTCCACTAGCTGAACGATAATGGGGTCTAATATGGCTTTCGGGACAGTAGCTCGGGTGACATTCTCTGATCTACTGACTTCAGGCCATATAAGGATGTTTGCAACATCATCTATTTCAGCATGATGATCTGGAGTAATGAAGGTAGTGCTATCATTCTGGACGAGAGATAGAACTAAAGCTTGAGACAGAGTATAAATCAGCTACTTACTTCGGCAACAATGCAAGGTCCCGAGAGATAGTCTCCAAAGCATAAATGAGCTCTGTCAAATATGGGCACATTCTCATATTTCCTGCCACTGTAATGCTACCCATCCCCTATAGTCGAGCAATAATTAGGAGACAAAGCATTACTGACCAACGACGTGGTGGATCGTAGAGCATCTTTACTCGGGACACCAGTACCTTTTGGAATAGGCTGCGCCTTGACATCCTTCACCTTTTCCTGCGCCACCGCACGAAGGTTAACCATCTCTACCTCGAGATCAAGAGAGAATGTAAACAACGAGACATGGTTGTCCTCGAATCTGATGGTTGTAGGTGGGTTCAGAACAAGACACCGACAACTGAATTCGAGCTACCTTTTACGAAGGACAGAGATGTCGCCCTCCAGCATCTCAGTCATTTCGAGCGCCACAGATAGATTGGTAGCCTGGCCGCAATAGCGGAGATCTACCTCAAATATAGATGTAAAATCCAAGATTCCTTGGTCCAGTAAAATCCTGGAAACGCGCCCCTGAAGGTGTTTACATGCGACTTGAAATTCGCTGATATCAATGTCCTTGAGATTCCGAATCATAGTGGTGGAAATTTCATGGCGGACTCCAGTGCACGCATCACCGAACGCACACAACACTATGGTAGTCATCAGCAAAGATCTAGAGTCAGAGAGAGAGAATAGAGGTACCTCCTGGAGAAGGTGGGATGATGAGAGGATATTTCGCCTCACATAGTTTCGCCAACTCACAAGCGACCAAACCTCCTGCACCACCGAAACTAACCAAATGATAGTCTCTCGGATCTTTCCCCTTCTCTACACTTACACTTCGTAAACTTCCATACATCCGTTCCAGTGTGATTCTGAGAATTCCTTCAGCTGCTTCCACAACACTATCAAGTTCCATCAATTTAACAATATTTTCTTCAATACTCTTATAAGCAGCATCTATATCAAGTTGGAAAGATCCACCAAGAAGAGCAGGAGGAAGGTAACCAAGAACAGCAAAAGCATCTGTTACGGTAGGTCTAATCCCACCTTTATTGTAACATGCTGGTCCTGGGATTGCGCCTGCACTTTCGGGACCGACACGGAGTGCACCAGTCAATTCCGCCACGGAGGCGATAGATCCCCCTCCAGCGCCTACAGTACGAACGTCCACGGATGGTGCATTAACTGGTATCCCGAAGGTATTTAGATAGGAATTCGAGAGTACAGAGAATGATAGAGCCCACTGTTCAGTTCTCCTATGGTACTTTCTCTCCGAAGACCTGGTTTGCCGTTTTCAATTAGACATACATCAGTGCTCGTTCCACCCATGTCGAACGTTAATAGATTCTGTTCTGCAGTTCAATAGGGAATTAGTGTGAACGGTACTTCAGACCTTATATTTGGTCGCTCGGGCAATCTGGTTTACTACACCAGTGACGCCTCCAGCTGGGCCCTACAAAAATCAGTACAAGAATTCGCAAAGGGCTAATAACACCGCTCACCGAATACAACAGGTTCGCACAATGTTCTTTCGCAACGCTCGCACTTGAAAGCCCACCGTCGCTCCTCAAAACTTTGATATCCACATCTCTCAACCTTTCCTCCAGATTCGCCAAATACCTCCCAATCACAGGTTTGACATATGAACTGGCAACAGTTGTCACTGTCCTTTCATACTCCATGATCTCAGGCAAAACTTCGCTACTCAACGATACGGGCAAATCAGGGAATTCAGAGCGAACGACAGAGGCGACTTGGTGTTCATGTATTGGATTGGTAAAAGAGTTTATGAGCGAAATAGTAATTGATTCGGGTTTGAGGTTTGGTATGGATCTGAGTTTAGAGAGGCGAGAGCGGAGAAGAAGTTCATCGAAAGGACGGATGATTTCCCCGGTGGCGGAGATTCGGCCAGGTACTTCGATTGTCTAGATGTCACTCAGAGAGATGTAATGGGGAAGAGGAGATCGTGGTAACTTACTAGTTCAAGAGGAGCAAGAGGCTCCGGTTTAGGCCAGGTGATCCTGCGGAAGCAATCGTCAAGTATGATCTCAACACTTGGACAAAGGGGATATACCATCCGGCCAGTCCTCCAGGTACATAGGATCGTCGAACTTGAAGGATATCCTTATATCCTTCTGTCACAAGCAGAGCTACGGTGGCTCCTTTGCCTTCCAGAATCGCATTTGTGGCGATAGTGGTTCCTGTTATAATGTCACACCTCGGTAAACAGATTATCATTATCACGATACGAACCATGGTTCAGAGTAGGAATACGAATATTATCGCCATTTGGCAATTGTCCACTGTTGTATTATGAGCCTGTCTGCACACGTTGCGTACATGGAATCCAGCTTACCGTAGGCAATTGATAGCATTCGAAACACCTTGACTTTGGTCGTGGGCAGTACTGGGAACCTTGATTGCATATTCAGAACACCATTTCCGATGATCAGTACAAAGCATAGATATCACCTTCGCCTTGAACGTTTGCCCTGTAACTTCATTATACAATACCGCGTCGGTAAATGTCCCTCCGACATCGACACCCAATTTCCAAACACTTTCACCGTTTAGCCCTTGCATGTCGTGCAAGTAAAGAGATGTAGAATCGCCTGTTCCGCTTCGGAGAATCAACCATCTATAAAGGACTCTTCTTGTGGAGTAAATATACTTACACGGGCGCCGTGGGGTCAGTGAGGCTATGAATCTTCGGTTCTAAGTTTACGCCTTCCATCAGATCAAGAAAAGTTGATTTAGCCATGCCTCTCCTTATCCTCTACAACCCCGTTTGTGGGTCACATTCTGCGAAGTCATTTACAGAGGACCACATCCTTCCTCTCCTCAAACAATACAATGTCACTATCGATCTCGTCTTGGCTACCAGATACGCTGGGCACGCAGGCGAATTGGTAGCCAATTATCTCCGGTTGACTACTGATCTGACACTCGTCCTCGTTTCTGGGGACGGTACGTTACACGAAGTTGTCAACAATTACAACTTCACAGGAAGTCAGGCTGTAAATGATCATCGGGCTGCTCTCCCTCAGGCTCGAATTGCTGTGGTATTGGTACCGGCGGGAACTGCTAATGCACTGTATTCTTCTCTCTTTCCGCCGGCGAAAGAAGAAACATCGGCTGTGGAATATAAATTAAGGTCATTGAGAGCTTTTTTAGATGGGAAAGAGAGAGTCCCACTCACACTTGGTGTCACAACATTCTTGCCACCAACCAGTGGAGAATCTCAAGCCCATCCGAGAACTGCCGTTTCCGGAGTTGTCACGTCTGCAGCCCTTCACGCCTCGATTCTTTACGATTCCGAGGAACTGAGACATGAGTACCCTGGAATCGAGAGGTACTTTTGCCATATACTCAATGAATGAATAAACACCGAAGTTTGCACCCAGATTTAAAATAGCAGCTCGGCAGAACGGAAAACGGTGGTACGATGCCACTCTCAAACTGCTACCAAAATCACTTTCATTGGGTGCCGTGCAGATGTATGACCCATTCTCTCAGACATTTGTAGACCATCCCGAATGGAAGAGAGAAAAACCGATCGTGGAACTAATGGGTCCTTTCATCTATTTTCTGTCCACAGTCAATGTTGATCGGTTAGAACCGGAATTTAGAATCACACCGTTAGCACGGAGCTTACCTTCCAAAGGAGCTACATATGATGTTGTCATTGTACGACCGCTACGCGATCCTTCGGTCGACAAAGAGGACGAGGTATCACGAGAGCGATACACTGATAAGGTCTGGAAAGTTATGCAGAGTGCATATGAAGATGGGAGTCTGACTAACTTGAGATACGATGGGATGGGCCAGATCGGAAACGAGGGAAACGGGCCATTAGTGGTAGAGTATGTTAGGTGTGGAGGCTGGGAGTGGATACCTGTAGGTAATCAATAAACCTAGATTCCAGGAGCTGAACTATTTTGCAGGGCACAAATGACCAACGAGCGTTGCTTGTATGTGCTGATGGGGATATTCTGACAATCCCAGTTGGAGGAAAGGCAGTGTCAGTTGCAAGTTCGAATTCAGGATTTGCAGTCTATGCTTGAGCGAAGCAGGATGAATATTATATTCCAAACTTGTAGTATGAGAAACAGATAGGCAACCAAGCTGCTAGGTGATTGTCATGTCGCCATGAGTGACAGGGTTCAGGAACCTCTCTATGACTTGTTCAGTAGCTGTGTAAACCTGCTCAATTGAATCGGAGCTATCGATCTATGGATAACTGAGACACCATGGGACGCTGTGATGGAGATATTGGACCCACCTTGATGACTTTGTTCTGAGATTGGTAGTGCTCGATGACAGGCATCGTCTCTTCCTTGTAAGTCCTGAAGCGTTTCAAGATACTTTCTATATTATCGTCTTCACGGTCACTTGTCTTTGCGCGTCCGAGCAGACGACTTTTGAGGACATCCTCAGTCGTATCATAGAAGAGAGTCACAGTAGACAGACAGATCTTGTGAGAATGAGATAAAGCCATGAGGATCTGGGAGAGGCTTACAGTATCATCAAAGAGCTCTGCTTGATCCATTTTGCGAGGGAAGCCATCGATGAGGAAACGACCACGTCCATTGCTCCAGCCGTCGTCCTCGCCGACCTTTTCCTGGAGAGCTTTGGCCATGGCGATTTCGAGGAGCTTGAGGGTGACATAGGAGGGAACGATCTTGCCTTCGCGGATATTGGTGCGGATGAGTTCTCCGTACTCAGAGCCTTGGCGGATCTGCTCAGCGCGTAAAAGGTCTCCGGCTGCTAACAAGCTGAGTACTGAGACGGAGAGAAGAGCATGACGAGCGAACCGGAGAGATGACAGAAGTTGTGGGCCTGGACGAGCATGGAGCACTGGGTGCCCTTGCCAGCACCAGGTCCCCCGAGGACGAAGATGACGATGACCTTGTTGTTGTCGAAAGCAGGAGCCAACATTGGAAGAAAATAAGATAGAATCAAACTTTATGGACTGTCGTTGTGACGAGGGGGCACGAGGGGGTGGTCTGCCTGCCTGGGCTGGGCCGAGGCTGGGTAGTTCTTCTCGCGGTGCTTGACGACGACGGCGAAGACGGCAAAGGAGGAGAGGGAGAAAGCGAGGAGCAGCCAGGGATTTGGACCTTGTCGCGGGAGCATACCAACCCTGGACAATGGATCTCTCCTACCAACTACCTACAATTATCCACGTCCTCAAAACTTCAACCACCGACGATGCAATCGACCTCATCGCCCTCGGCGGCGACCACTCAGTAGACGTCCTACAGGTCACTGATGCTGGTATTCGCTCTCTCGCGTCCTTCTACATTGGCCTACGCATCACTGCTGTTGCCTGGTCCAACAATTCTGTCTCGCCTTCGTCCAGCGAAAACTGGTCCATCGAGTGCGCGCAATCTTTTCTCTTCGTTACTCTGTTCATACTTGTACAGGCTTGCAGCTGCCGGCGATGACCAAAGACTTTATCTTCTGAACAAAAAAACTAACAGTGAAGAATCCATCTTTCCCTTTGGCGGTGGTCTCAGCGGCCACCATGGCAGAGTCAATGGCATGTCCTTTTGCGGTGGCCAGGACGAGGACAGCACTCGCTACATTGCTACCGTCGCTGACGACAAGATGCTGATGGTCTGGGATCTCTACCCGACATCTTCACATTCTTGCGACGTCGACGTCTCTCCCTCGCGTCCACAGCCCACTGCATATGTTATCCCCTTCGCTTATCCACTCTCCTCTGTCACTGCTCACCGCACATCCAATAAAGAGTTCCTGGTAGCCGACTCAAGAGGCTCCATCTTCGTTACCGATTGGCGGTCTGACCCCAACGACAACGATAGGTCCGACCTCCGACATTCTAATCTCCTGGAACTCGTAGATCCATATGCCCTCGCCGCTTCAGCCCTTGGTTACCCTATCAATGGGCCGGGCTCTGTCGCGTGGCGTGCGGATTCCACCGACCTGTAAGTTTTTCGTTACTGACATCTTCTTGCTCCGGTCCCGACCACATCCCAGTATAGGTGCGGTGTACGGCTCCAAGTTTTCTATCTGGGACCTCTCCAATTTCCGGGGTGGAAAACCCTTTGTAACCGTTGATACTTTACTTGACGGTGCTCACCAGTTCCGGTCCGTGCATTCTTCTTCGCCAACTCATTGATGTCTTGATTTCATCCTCTAGCTGGTCGATCACATACCCAGATTACTTTGCTGTTTCAAGTCGTTCTCCGGCAAAAGGCGCCATTATCCACATCCACAATGTAAATTATGTGCACGCCCAGCCAACCGTTTTTATTCTCCATCCACAACCCCACATCATCCAAGACTTCGACTTCCTAGCCATCCAGGGAGTTCCTCGCATTGCTGCTGCTGTAGGACACACCGTATATGTTTTTGCTGTCGGATCAGATTCGTGATTCTCCTTTCGACTCTCTTAAAGCGAGATTAATGCCCGATCGGTGTACAAAATTTATCTCAGATCGAGTTGATTTACATACTCAGCGTGTTATACAAAGAAACAAGGCAACAAAGAGGGGCTGCAATTAATTACTAATA
>Ga0157363_1007341_pt1 | contig 10439 bp, 6 predicted proteins | sample AttsexASBM1_FD_111477 | JGI IMG/M metagenome (GOLD analysis project Ga0157363, IMG submission 111477) | Fungus gardens microbial communities from leaf cutter ant in Ribeirão Preto, State of São Paulo, Brazil - Atta sexdens ASBM1 | ecosystem: Host-associated > Fungi > Mycelium > Unclassified ...
GATCCTCAAGTAAGAAATTGGACATCTTTTTCAGTCAACTTTTGATTGGTTCGTGTCATATATTTCATGTCATGATCTTAAGATAGAAATGAGATGTATGAATATCTGATTCGAAGTGTAACTTTATCTCTATGATTAAACATATGATGTCCAATCTTTGCTTGAGGATTTCTAGTATATGACAGTCTGGCCCGCTTAACAAAACATACAAAATATTTCGTTGAACGAAGTATCGAAGCGGGGAATCGGATTGTAGCTTCGTAAACGACGTTACGCGATCTCGCACATTCGTCGCCGAGCGAGCGTGGTTCGAAGGGGTGCAGGCGAGGGGGAGAGGAGCAATTAGCGTTTGGCAAATCAATATAGCGTCGGTGCGGCCAGATCGCGCGCGGAACGAAACGCGCTACTCGAATTTGATGCTGCCTCCCCATATGTATGCGTGCGTGCGTGCGTGCATGCGCGCGCGCGCGTGTATATATATATATGTGTGTGTGTGTGTGTGTGTGTGTGTGTGTGCGTGCGCTCGCGCGCGCGCGTGTATGTGGGTGGATGGGTGTGTGTGAAACGGATCTCCCGATTTATTTACGAAGAGGAGAAGGAGAATGTAAAATCAGGATTCCGACAGATGGCTCGAATCTCAGACCTCAGGCCGTGAATAGATGGGCAGCGGGGGTGGCTGGGACGGCAGGCAAGGGGGAGAGGAAGAGCGCGCCCGACCTCACAATTTTACGCCCCCGGGGCATACCGCCGATGGAAAAGTTGCGCTCCGAGTACTCCACTTTGTTTTTTTGGACCCGTGAATCGTAGCAGCTCGAAATTTCCGAAACACCCCGGCAGCCTCCTTTTCCGTTCCTCTCCGTCCGCGCCGTCAGTGCCGTCACCCTCCGTACGTCGCGTCCTAACATGCTTCTCGCGTTTGCCGCATACCTATCTCCACGCGAGCGCGTTACTTATTTATTTATTAAACGAGTTACATACTCGGCACATGTCCGCGTTACCTCCAAGGCTCCCGAAGCTGCCCACACTCGATGTATTTCGCTCTGAACTCCCTTTACCTATATGTATAATATACTCTCGCAAATTAGATCTCGCACGCGATTGCAATCTATTCGGTCGGAATTGAATTTCGTTGCGCTATCTGCATTATTTTATATTTTGAAAAAAAAGACATCCATTTGCAAGAATACATATATATATAGTAGATACATATATATATAGATATATTTTTACTTGCGAATTAAAGTGAAAATTGTTGATATAAGAAAAATAATCTATAGGTAAATGCAAGTCAAAGTCTCGAGTATTAAATCTACAGATTGTAGCTTTTACTCATAATAATGGCGATAGTAATAACGACAGTAAACACGTAAATAATAAAATAACAGTTTGATGAAAGAGCAAGATAATAATAATTATGGCATATAACGTAAAAGAGTCGAAGAAGCGAGGAATGTTATACCTCTATATTGGCATTAGCCAAGCGCGAAGGAGTTACATGTATCGAGGCAAAGGATGGCGTAAGTCACGAAACATTAAATTGAAAGAAGAATCGCCGTAAGTGTTGCCAAGATTTTTCCCTCGTGTTTGCCGGCTCTTCGAAATCTTTCTTCATTTAACGCACAGAATGGTACTCAATTACCAGTAAAGTTTTACAAATCCATTCGACCGAAGACAAAGAGCGGCACTCTTCACCGCCCTTTTGCCTACGTATTTATCCGGAATTAAAAGAAAAGCGTTTTTCTTACGCTCCCGCAGTTTAAAACTTTTTCCTTTTAAAGCGCTCCAACGTTCCGTTTCCTTTTCCTCGCCTCGTCTCGTCTCGACTCGTCTCCTCTCGTCTCGTTGAGAAATAAACGTTCGTCCGTGAGACGGACGAGGAAGAAAAATACCAGTTATCCAAGCTTTGAGAAAGTTCGCTATTAACGATGAAAAGCGTTGTTTTAGCGTCCTAATGGTCGGGATTAAATCGTATATAACTCGCGGGACGCGGAACGCGCGTATAAATCGAACCAGAGCGGTGCGAAAGTTGACTGCGGGCTTGCCAGTCGTAGGTGAGGCGGATCTCTCGTGAAACTCGATAAACGAAATTAGCGAACGATCTCGTGACTGAGCCGAGGCTTAGCGTCATTATACACCCGCCCTTACCATGCTTATCGAAATATTTTTGTCCATTATCGGGATTGTTGTGACACGTAATAATTCCAGTGTTTAGGCTACCCGTTGTGGGTATTAATAAACGATAATATGTAGCTCCGTGAAACAGGTTTAGTCGAATTAGCGATAAATCGAAAGAGACCCGGTAGGCACTTATACTCGGAATTAGCGCGTTGCCGATGTCGGACGTAAGATATCTACATCGAATTATCAGTTACCGAGTATTAAGTATAAATAAATAAGGTATAGAAAGGCACACGTGTGGATGCCAGCTTGCAAAATTTTAATTGAAACGGAGTACGCTTTTATATGCCGACATATACGATTCGAGTTATTATTACATAATTCGTATGTGCGTGATAGGATATATATATGGGCAAAAATCGTCAGTCACGAATATCTATTTTAATAAGATATTAACCTTTTCTTAGTAAATATAATGACTTCCACGAGAGAAAGGGGGTAAGAAAGAGCGAGAGAGAGAGAGAGAGAGAGAGAGAGAGAGAGAGAGAGAGAAAGAAAGAGAGAAATAGAGCAAACGGTAGAGAAATCCTTGAGATCCGCGAGCTTGTGCAACCAACTTTTTTCTAATACCGATAAAATTTTCTTCGCTGTAACACACGCGTATAATGTTGCGTCGCGTTCGGAGTGTACGTCGGCGAGTGCGTCGGCGAGTAATCGATCGACACGCGATACAGTCGGAGGGAAGTACAGATTTTGATTTACGATGAAAATTGGCAGCGCCGTCAACCACGATTCACATGCGGCAAGTTGAACCGTCAATTTCAATCATGACGAATCAAATTGTGAGATTGTGAACGTTATTTCGATAAACGCCTCAGGCCATTCTTGGTTCCCTTTTTTTTACATGAAACACAGGAGCATCATGTGTATGTCATTCCTACAGTTATTAAATAACAAGAATTCAGAAGCAAAAAAAAAAGAGAGAGAGAAATGGATAGAACGTTTATTAATCTTTCTAGGACTCTGTGCTCTTTAAGAACAAACAAATAAAAGCAAAAAATGATACAGAGAACAAAGAAAATTTACAAAAAATCAAAGAAAATTAGTTAAAAAAAGAATAAAGAGGAATACACTCCAATATAATGAATTTAGAAAAAATGAAATAAAAGGAAAAATAGAATATAAGATACGATAAGTAAAAAATTTTAAAAATTAAAGAGTGAGAAAAAAGAGAGAAGGGAAGGAAGAGAAGCTGATCGAGTAAAATAAAAACTCATTGAGAAAGACATCGAGTAATAATGTAACAATTGATTGAGAAAGGACATCGAGTAATAATGTAACAATTGATTGTGCGAGCGAAACGTCTGATTTCTCGTATCTTTTTCACATTTTCCGCCGTAAACCACAAACGTAACTATAGACACATATGACATAGCCAATGAAATAATAGTGGTTCGTGCTTCTTTCGCGGGACAATGGCTGGGTTACCAGAAACACTTGTTCTTAACTACGTATTGCGCGGATGTGTGGTTCAGTATAACTTCACGATACGCACGTAGAACGCGCAGCGGGCGAGCATAAACAATGCAAGTATCTAACGACAAAATGGTGGGGCAAGGGGAGGAATTTGAGCACTTGGCACGTAGAGCTCCCCGCGAGCTGGCGTCCAATTACCAGTTGGGCGCGTATCTTCATGGGGGGTCCTATACGCAATTGTTGTATTTCGCTATTGTTCCGCTGTGTGATTGGACCCATTGTTTTTGCTCCTCGCAATTATCAAGCAGAGCTTCCGAAAGGATCTGGCTCACAAGTTGCCTCCCCGCGATTTTTTTCTTCCTTTTTTCCTCTTTACGTGAATCCTTCGATATTATTTAACGAGCAGCAATGTAAAAATCTTCTTTCGTATTCTCCGTTTTTAGAAGAACTTTAGAAGACAGTGCAAAAAATGTAATCATATTCAACTTGAAGAAGAAAATGATGTTATCTTTGAAATTGTAAACATTATGCTAATAATATGAGCCTATTACTAGTAACGTGATGATAGATTTTTATTGTCCGAGTAACATTCAAAGTTCAAAGTTGTGTCAAGATGAAAGTAATATCACACAAGAGGCATCGCTTTACTTTCTCTCAATCATAGATACTAATGGCTAAACTACGAACCGTGTCATTTATTCAACGTCATTGCGATATTAATATAATTTGAAACGTAAATCTTTGGAAATTGAAAGATTTGTCAAATATATTTGTATAACTTGACGAACAAATATTTTTTGTTTAATTTCAGCAAATATGACTGTAATAGCTTCTGCGGATATTCTGGTAATATCATAAAAATCGATAATGCGTTTTGATTTAATAAAGAATATTATTGTGCGATGTTTGGACATATCACCATAATATTTACTCTTTTAGAGATAATACATGAATATTCTTATTTGGAATCGTAAAAATAAATCGAGAATATTTTTTAATTATCTGAAATTTATAGGCCAGTCAAAGTCAAAATTATTTATAATATAAAAAAAAGTTTTTATCAAGGTAAAAATTTTAAATTTACAATAATAAGTCAGCAAGAGAGCCTAAAATGAAGTGTTTTTCAAAAATCGATTTAATTGACATGCATTCTTAATTTACAAGAGACATTTCCAGTTTACTTTCTAGATATCAAAAAGTTTTCAATTTGAGGTTTTTGTTAATTTTTTTGCAGTTACCTTCCTGTGGAAATTTAATGAACGTGAGGAAAATATTGAGGCGCGAAATCTCAACTAGTCTTTCGCTTTTCCAGTTAATTTTGTTTCATTGATTTATTTTTTACTATCAATCAAATGCTACCTAAATCGTGAATCAAAAGGACAAATAATCAACGTCTATCGTTATAAAGTAAACTGCGAGATACACAAAATCCATGTTGATCAAACATGTTATTGCTTTTAAATTTTTCCAAATCTGGAAAAATATGTTGACCGGAGAGCGTTACGTTTCTTTTTTTCGCATAGATATTTGACTTTGTTTAAATAAGGTAAACCGCCGGCTCGCTCGATATTGCGAAAGCATATTTTCGCGGCGCCTACTTTTTATGCGTGCGATGAATAAAAAAGAGCTCGAGCGCATGTTGCGGACTGTGAATCTGGAAAAATGCAGTTCCTGCAATCTGTTCTGATGATATTCCGTTGTTGCGATAGAGAGAATATCTCGTGGATGCGTGGAATGTCAAAATTTCAGTTCGTTCGCCTCTATTTCAAAAGCTTCAAGAGGTTTTATTTTAGATTTAAAAGAATTAAAAGCACACATTCGATGAACGTGCAAATCTAGCGAAGAGCTATTTAAAACACTATCGAGAGTTATTTATTGTAACTGTAACAGTTGATGCAAAACTCATCGAATAAAATGTGTAGAAGAAATATACGCTGATGTCAAAGCTTCGTTACAATCGCGAATCAAATCTTGGTTTACAAAAATTTTAATCAACTTTATCGATTCCTTTTAATTAATTAATGTCTAATATGAAATAATAAAAAGAGCAATGAATGAATTAAAAAAATTTCTGCTAAGCAAGTATTTAACGCAAATATCTTAGGAGATTTTTCGAAAATTTTCCTTTTTATTTGTTCGCCATCTCGCTTTTGCTTTATTTCGTGAACGACGCGAAGATGTTCAAGCGACTTATTCACGATGCAATCGTACGTAACCGAAATTCTGCGGTGCGACACTCACTCCGTATCACATTTCCTTTTCGCCTGAGGCGCCACAGTGTATTATACGTCCACGTAGAATAAAGATCCTTTGACAAAATTCTCCCAAGGGACCCTCTTTAGGGATGGCTATATGGCCACCAGGAAATGACTGAACCGCGTTAGGATATTAAGTTATGTTAAAGGCGTCTCCCTCTCTAAGAAAAATGTGTGTAAGGTCCTCGCGGACCTACGATCGAGAGAATCCTGCTGGCTCAGGGCGATTGCAACCGAATCTCTGAACCATTTTAGTACTTCCTTGAATTCTGCTTCTTTTCATGTCATATAACAGAAATTCTTGTCAAATGTAAATAATATTTTTAAAATAAAATAAATATGTTTGAAAGAAAAAGAAATAAAAAAAATTTTTTTGAAAAAGAAAAAAAAAGAAACAAAAAGAAACCAATTCAGATCTATGATGTTCTTGTCAACAGTGAAAAAGAAAATTAAAGGATAAATGTTTATCTTTATAGCAACAGTAATATCTTTAAAATTAATTTTTAACTTATTTAAAAGTTTTATACACGATATAATTAAAAAAATTTTAGTATGTAGATACAAAATGTTGAATAAATTCAAACTTTAGATATGTAAATCTTCTCAATTTGGTATTTCACCTAATAAACAATAATAAAAATTGCAATAAATTTAGAGTTTAATGGAAAAGATTATACATATGTATAATCAATAATTCACTAAAAAATTCATTTGATTACCAAGGTGCAAGTTAGACAGTACAAGAAAAATATTGCAAAACCAAATGTATATTTACATTCATCTTAGCTAACCAAATAATTATCCGGGCATTCCTCGAAAGCAACCGCCGGGACTATATTTCACAGATATAGCTCGCGTAACCGGCGGGATTTGCAAAAAGGCGAGAAATATCAATAATAAAGATACGAGAGTAACTTTAACGTCAGTTCTTCTGATGCCGGTCGTTGGCTATAACCAATGAAGACGTAAACCCATGTCCGCGCGTAATTTAGAGTTCTTAAGTCTCAGTAGGTGGTTGGCCACCACCTGGGGCTCAAAACACCTTATTGCGCCCACGGCTACCATACTTCATCCCCTCTGCTCTTCATTTTTCCCACAGGCAATCTCGAAAATTAGCAATGCTGACCTTTTACGATATTTGTCTAATAATAATTGTACGAGTACTCGTGCAATATTATTCGATGTAATGTGATTAAAACAATCTTAGTTTTTTTTTTATCGTTGAAATATTTTCTGCAGTAGATGACAATACCAAATGTTGATTGAAGAAAATATGAAAAGATGAATAAATTTTATTACAATAAAAAAATATGATAATGTTTTTCTTTCTTCGTGCATTAATAATTTCTTCCTTCATATTTTTGTATTCTCAGACAAATTCTGCGTTCATAATTCTATGTTCACAGAACGACGTTGCCTTACAAGCTGCCGTGCTCGAAGATCGTACTGCACATATTAGTCGACACGCGCGGACGTCTGGGAGAGGGGAAAAAAAGGTTCCTCTCGGCAGCTTTCGTGATAGGACAACGTTTGCACCGCAGGGTTAAGCCGTTGCAAGCGGTCAACCGAGGACCGATCACCGATGCCGCGGTCGACATTCGACCTGACGCCGATGCATACACCGCGCCATTACTTTCAATTTATGTTCCTCGCGATCCTTAAATCGGCAAACTTTCGGGGACCGCCCGCGGGGCTCTCCGAAGCGCCTCTAAGATCTACAGGGTGTCTCGAATATTCACTGCGATTTCGTCCGCTTTCGGAATTTGATCATAATTTGTATTTTCTGTAGAAAATTAGCTTGATCGCCATTCTCAAATATAATTTTCAAAGAATAAATATTAAGCAATTTTGTAGCTAATCTTCAGAATAAAATTTGTCATTCTATATAATCGAACATCGTTAATAACTAATTTTGTGTCTAATATAAAGAGAGAGTTGATTTTATTTCAAAAAGCTTTTTGAGAAAATAAAAACATTAAATTTTTTTTATAATTTTGAAATTCAATGTCAAGTTTCTTTCTAGCAAAAATTAAAATTTTATTCAAACAAAATCTCATTTACGTTAAATGGAAAAAACATATCTAATCTACAATTATGCAAGGAGGGATATAAAAAGATGAATAAATTTTGTTACGATAAAGAAATATGGCAAAACTTAAAGATTCTAGATATTCATAAAATCTGAAGATATTCCATATATTTTTTATATGTAATTTTTTATATTATAATCATAATTTTATTTAAAATCACTTTATAAAATAAAAAGGTTTTTAGTTGGTACCTTTTACAAAGAATATATAATTAAACATAGAATCATGATAAATCTGCATAAATTTATAAATCTCTCAAATCTTCAAACGATAAAAATGATTCATATAAAAATATATTTGATGAAAAAGATGAGAAAGAAATAAACACTTATAAAAATGTTAAAATTTTTTAAAATTGTATACCTAATATAAAATTTAAAATATCTAAATTCAACGAAATAAATATGTTTATAGAGTAAGTGAAAAAAATCAGCATAATTGACAATGACTTTCCCAAAATTGGACCGCAATCGTTCTAGATCTTTTTAAATTTTTTGAAGTGAAATCTCATTTCAAAAAAGTTAAAATGCCGCCACTACTGAAAAAGAATAAAAAGTTTACATTCTTGAATAAAAGTGATAGATTTTCGTTCTTTTTTTGGAGTGAGATTTCACACTTTTAAAGTAAGATTTACTTCAAAGAAAGGTAAGATTTCTTTTCTTTGGAATGATGGCAATATTTTGACTCTTTGAAATGAGATTTCACTTCAAGAAATTTAGAGATACATGTATTATTATACATTTTCCACGAATCGCTCTATGCATATTCTACGCGCAAAGGTATGTGCGTGCGAAGGTGGCGTATGCGTGTCGTAATCGTTTTTCGAGTAGAGAGCGCACGCATTTCAGGGAAAAGATCAGACTTGCCGAAGGGCGGAGGGGTTGCCGCAGCACTGGGATATCGTGCCTGATGCATATACGTGCACGTATGATCACGGTGGGTGAGTTTGATATGCCTTCTCCCTCGTAACTCTCTCTTCGGTTCATATTTTTGCGGATTGTACGCGGGGACGTCACGTCGAGAGTATACCTGGGATGCGATAAACAGATTTCTGGAGAACCGCGCGCGTTACATACTGCGCTCACTCACGCATGTATGTTTGCATAGATGCGGTCGGTAGAATCGTTCGTCGAAAAAATGTCAGCGTCCACGACACGCAGGGGAGAGTTCGTGATCTCTTTCTCTTTGGTGCGATTTGAGAGGGTTTTAGAGCAAACGTTGTTACGAGAAATTAAACGTAGAGTACGTAAAGGAAAAAATTTCTGGGATTTATTCAAATAAAATGAAATTCAAACGTGTAGCTGTAGCATTTATGCAATTCTGAAATTATTATTGTTGTCAAGCAATAGAAAAATCTATCATAATCTATAATTTTTTCATCAATTATTCTCATTGAGATATTATAATAATTTCATTAGAAGTGTGACTCAAGAGTGTCATTTCAAATTTGTAATTAAAATCACATATAAAAGATTTGTTTAATTGATTAACCTGAATTCCATTATTTTAACTCCTTCAATCTGATTTTACTGAACTATGTAAACAAATTTTATTTAATTCTATTTATACGCACTTTTAATAAGTAATTCATATTAAAAAAACAATTAATTTTTTCAAAATTCTGATTATTTTTTCAACATATACATTATTATGTACATCAAATCTCAGGTAGAACTATTGAATAATTTTAATGGATAATCTTCAGATTTGATGTACATTAGAATATACGCAAGATCTGAAAAGGTTAAGCAAAATGTTATAATTAAAAATCTTATAAATAAAATGTTATAAGTAAAATTTTATAAATATTTTTTTCATGCTTATAAGAATTTTTGAGCTGTTGCTTACATTTAATGCGTATCCAATTGCAACACCGAGGATTCGTCTAATTTGTACACGGTCAGTATTAAAATCCGGTAAACTAAACAACTAGATCAAATAACTTTCACGAGATTTGTTTGGTCACCAAGTAGAAATTACACTAAGTATTAACCGTTTCATCTGCAGTGTCACCGGTTGCCAAGAGCTACAAGGAAAAGGGTAGGAAAATGGGACGATCTCTTTCAAGGGCGTGATCCTCAAAGAGGGTAACTCCCTAAGAAGGTAGAAGTGGCATTATGATATGTATTTCGTTTCTTAGAGCCGCGTCGACCGATCGGCGATGGACGACGCGCGATCCGGCCAAAATAAGAGAGTTGTCTCTCACAATGCCGTCCCTTCCAACCTGATGGATCGAAGTGAGTTTTGAAAATGTATGCGCACTCGGCCAGATTCACAAGGAGGGCTGTAAACCCCGCCTTAGGCCAAGCTCTCGGGAGGGTCCCTTATATTCAGCGCTGAATTTCACCCTATACTATCGCACGCGAGAGAGAGAGAGAGAGAGAGAGAGAGAGAGAGAGAGAGAGAGAGAGAGAGAGAGAGAGAGAGAGAGAGAGAGAGAGAGAGAGAGAGAGGGGGGAACGCACCCCTCTCCCTCCCCCCTCTCGCGCGTTCTCCCTCC
>Ga0157363_1007342_pt1 | contig 10438 bp, 1 predicted proteins | sample AttsexASBM1_FD_111477 | JGI IMG/M metagenome (GOLD analysis project Ga0157363, IMG submission 111477) | Fungus gardens microbial communities from leaf cutter ant in Ribeirão Preto, State of São Paulo, Brazil - Atta sexdens ASBM1 | ecosystem: Host-associated > Fungi > Mycelium > Unclassified ...
AATACATTCAATGTCAAATCAATAAAATGAAAGGTGTAAGACACATAGATTATTTCAATCTTAAAATAATAGACATTCAGATAGAGATCAATTGAATTTTATCATAAAGGGGATTAATAAATATAGATAGTAACAGAAGAATTGTTCTTACGTTACATTTCGCGTTACAAAAAAGGTGCAAAATATCAGTCTGTCACTTCGACCAGTTACGATGGAAATCGATATTTCCGGGAAATGTAACCCAACATGTCACAAACTTCATAATATATCCGTTTTATGTATATAAAAGCAATTTCGATTTCGATCCGTTTACTATGATGAGGTTATTAAATATTGCAAATGTTACATTGACGTATGTTAACTTTACATTGACAAAACTTATATTGATATATGTATGTTAACGTATATATAATATACTATATATACGTATATATAATATAATAGATGTTACATAATTATAAATATACTGATTTAAAAATAGTAAATATTGTCATCTATCTTTTTTTTATCAATTCTTTTCTAATTTATTATCAATACTGTGTACAATTAAAATTTTACATTAATTACACATTAATTAAAATCTATTTCACTCTACAAATTAGAACGCTATCTATCGCATTTCCTTCCGTCTTAAGTAAAGCATTCCCTCTCAATTGACGCGAAGATTTCGCGTATGCTGTGACATACATTGAATCTGCTCTAGTGAACGACTTTTGCCGTGGTCGACGTTGTTAGCTCACGCAACATTCGAAATTTTCACCTCAATCGCGTGCGCGCCAACAAGCCGTTCGACATTGCTTGCGTGATTCCATGTCGTTGCACGACTTTTTCTTTCGTTAAATAACGACGTTCATACAATCGTGCCTGACGTATTCGGCCAAGTAGCCCATCAACTAACTTAGCCGCGTGCTTCACCCCGTCGCATTGCCAGATTATCGTGGCCCTGCTAGGTCAAGGATGCAATTTGGCCCGGATTGGTTTATGCGAGTTTTATCCGTCAGCTTCGCAAATACCTCTGCTATCATATGTACGCGGTAACTATATAGACTATTTCAAACTATTGTATAAACGCGGTGCATACGGTAATGAAAGTTCGATCGTGTAAATCGACTTTGCGTAAAATGTCGATTATGATGTGTACAAATGGCTGTTGTACCAATCGTTGCTTGTCTTGAAATGTCATCACGTCAAACGTATTTATGCATTCAAGGAAACTAACAATATATAACATTATTTATTACAAATTAAATGATCTTTAATAATTTCAAAAACTCAGATTGTAGAAAAAGATGAAAAAAAGAATGAATTGCAGATATTTAACATATTTTTCGCGATAGTTTTCGAAAGTAGGTACGCAATAACTCGTACTTATAATTATGAAATAGAACAAATAAATATCTCTTTTTTGTTAATATATCTTAAAGCAATCCCTGTCCAATTTAAGCTCCGGAGCCAAAACGCAAAGCCATCGACACAAAAAGAATTTAACGCGGGTAAGATTTCGGGGACTATAAAGTGTCAATCGGATCTCCGCGTCCTCGAAATCTTACACTGAATTTTTTTGCGTCGATGGCTTTGCGTTTTGGCTCCGGAGCTCAAATTGGACAGGCCTTAATTTTAAAGTATTTCTACATCACGATATTAAGAATAATTTCTAACTTTAATTTAAGTTAAATATATTTTTAAGTTAAATATATAGATAAAATTATAGAAACTGATTATTTCAGGAATTTTAATAAATTTTAATTATTATGCAAATTATTATGTAAATTGTATAAAAAAAATAATTTTAACAATTTTAAGAATTCGTGATGATCATTTGGCTATTCGATGTGATTAAGATGGGAAAGAATTCGAAGAAAAATCTTGCCTTGAGAAGAGGGTGACTTCTCGAGGAAATTTTTTTACTTCAATTTTGTCCCTAATGAAAGTTCATTTCCTTTAGCCTTGATATTCCCAACGAAGTAGGGAACACAAACGGTGACTGTTGATTGTATAAGAAGCGCCGCGTGATGTTATTACCCCTCGATAATGAACAGTCCCAGAGGTAACGGCAACTTGGCAAAGTCGCTTGGAATTCAAGAGGGTCATTCCGCCAAATGATGAATCGCTCATCTAAACGCGTTTAAATGCGTTTACAATAACAAACCTCTCATTCTCGTGCTCTTTCGCGAGGACAGTCTCACAAATTTAATCAGATGACCGTGCATTTACGTTAAATGGACTATCATTATCTCATAAGATTTGATTACGGCAACTGACATGTGATTGCGCTACGTGAGGAATAAAAGACACGCATCTTCATTAAAACAAATAAATTATAACAAAAATTTATTAAGTATGTAATATATCCGTTGCAAAGTTGACGCTATTATAATTGTTATATTTTTGAAAAATTAAATGATTAATGTTATTTACAAGAGAATAATGTATTTGCTAATATACATAAGTCAATAAATAATTTTAATATATACGTTATCTTGATTTTTTAGGACAAGATTAAGGTCACTTCGTGATTTATATCTATATTATATATATAAATAAGTAAATTTACATTATTCTCTTAATATATATATATGTATACAATACAGAGAATGTACAATAAATCGGTGAACCAATTAATAACGTCAGTTACTGTTATCTTATTAACATTGTCTTTGTGCCATCGATCTGTCTATCCTATTTCCGGTAGCACAAAATCCTTTGGGGATGTTAAAGATCGATGGAGCGAATGATGTTACACAGTGCAAGTACACGTCAGCAAAAAGGATTTGAGAGCAATCCGTTGTAGCCACGAAAAAGCATGCAGGAAGTATAAAAACCAGTTTTCGTACCCTACTTTTATAATAATGTTAAATAAAAATTTTGTATAAGAGAAAAACAAAAAATAAATTTAATGTTTAAAATAAATATGGCTCGTAGCCTTTTCATTTTTTCGTTTTTTAAATTTTATGAGCTTTATTACTAATAAATATAAATATTAAACATATCTTTTTTAGCTTAGCTTTTATTATTATTTCTTCCGCAAATACAATTTCGATGACGTTGCTTTTAGCGCAATTACAGATTTCCTGAAAGATTAACGCAAACATGATTGTACTGTGTCATAGTTAAAATCCAACATCTTATGGAAATTTTTAATTCAGCAATCTGTATTTTGCTACATTAAAATTATATTAATACACGCAAAATAATCTAACGTTTGCGCATCAGTGGTGTGATGGCTGTATGCAAATAGAAATTGTAACTATGCAGCTTGTTGTCTATATGCTAAAATTTGTAAAAACCCAAAGGACTACCTCACATGTGGAAAGCCATATTCCATTTATAGTTTCGCACATGGTCGTTTCCGCAGTTATGTACCAATCTGTTCGTTCTGAATAAAAGATCCGCGCTCTTACCATTGCGTGATGAAATCTGTGCCGATGGTGAAGATCGGTGCGGAAGTGCGATTGACCTCGGTGCCATTCAGGCTGCTTTCGGTGCCGTTCATCTCCATTCCACCAAACCGAGGCGGCAGCAACCTTCAAAGCTACTGCGCCTTCTCCTCCTCAATACCTAGTCATCTTTCGGACATCCTGAAAGATCGTAATAAAATAAAAATATTAAATATTCGGATATTCGCGAAAACATTTTCTTTTAAGCTTACATGTTTTTAAGTTTTGATACTAAAATTTATGATTAAATCTTGAAATAAATTCTCTTTTTATTTGGTCATGTCTTATAAATCTTTTTCTTAAAGGAGATTAAGTAAAGTAGAATTTACGACTAGGTATACGAAAAGTAAGAAACAAATCTTTTGTATTACAGCAGGTAAAACGATTAAAACTGTTATCATTGCAAGCAATATTATATCGCATGTTTAAGCCTTACTGATATGGTAAGCACTGCTTAAGATTTATCGAAGTATTACTGTCGATAATAAATATTTTTTTGCAAATAACCGTGATAGTATTGTCAAGGTCAAACAAAACGCAAAAAAACCTCCCTTTGCGTGTAGCACGGCGGAGATCCATGTTTTATATTTATGATTATGTCCTAGAAAATGTGGCCGTTACAGAAAACGTACAATGCCAGTTGTGTAAATGCTATGAATAGGGAATAATATTTGTCGTTTAATTGCTTGCGTATAACTGAAGAGGAAGAAAGAGAGAAAAAGAAAGAAAAGTTGACATAATTTGCGCGCGTATATTTTATTTTCATATAACTGCGCTGCAACGATTCTTGAGAAAATTAATTATTAGCTCTGTATAATAAATTATAACGCGAAGCGTATGATTTCCTTCAATTGCGAACGCAACTCATATTATTGTGCACGCGCAGACGTCGTTATGCAGGTTGACCCGATCATCGCTATATAAAATCTCATTCTAAATTACTGTTTTCTGTGATACATATATGCATATTAAGATTCCACATAAGAAATTTAATTTCTACCAGTCATGCCTTGTACTCGATCAATAGCATTCCGACGTCAATACTATCATGCATCGCATTGAAATAACGTTAATAATATTACAATGTTGTAATATTAAACAGCGACAATTATTGCAATAATCTTTTTATATTTGTATTCTTTTTTCCTCCTTTTAGAATTTATGAAGCATTTTTTTTTTACACATAAATCCAGGAGTTAAAAACATTTAACCTCGACAAACGAACCGCCACACCGCCAGGGAATTATTTGTTCTACTTGAAATTTCATCTGACCAAAAATGCGATTTTTATTACTTCAAATAAATACGTTTTCTTACGAATGAAAATATTATCATTAAGCAAAACTATTTAAATTTTTTTAGTACTTGCATATATATATATATATATATAAAACATAAATAATATTTTGAATATAAATGATGACAAAATAGTAACTACGCTGATGTATAATTTTATACGCGTTTAGAGATATTTAATTTTATTTCTGCGATTAATTATGATTTAAATTAATTAGGATTTTGACGATAATAATAATAACAAAATATTATGATTTTATTTGTTTTACATCTTTTATTTCAAAGCCCATAAAAATCATGCTATTGTACATATCAATACGTATTGAAACGCGATGTTTACGAGAAAGAATAAGATTTATATTACTGCGCTGAAAGCTGCGTTTATAATAAAAAAATTTTTCCAATAGAACGCGATGTTCAATTAGCTAAATATTAAATTAAATATAATGTACAATAATAATATATACAATATATACGTCATATGTTCTATAAACATCTATCATTTACATAGTGGACTATTGCATATGATGATCAAATTAATTTTAACTGAAAGATCAAACACACGTAGGCGTATAATATTTAATATGTTTGCACCGTAATATGTTGGTGAAATTGACTGTACATGGTTTCCATCAAAGAGCACTGCCATTACAATTATACATTTCATACATGGTAATTCCCTTCTTTACTATCCCATTATTTAATTAAAGATGAAATAATATACCACATTGCTGCTATATGGTTCATTATCTCCCGATTTTCTATTCCAACAAAATGTAACGCATTTATTTATAAATGCGATCGATAACATATTTTCCATATACTAACGCAATTCAAAGAAGTATACATTACAGTGCAACTTAATATATATTTATGAGTGCAGTAGTGACACGCGATATTTATCAGATTGACAACGCTTCTTTCAGCACATTATTTTCTTCATTTCCAATGTACTATAACACGACTACATGACGATACTATTATCTCTCAACGATTCAATGATGATAAACTGAAACGTTTTAAAAATACTCACTATCTTTTAATAAAATGCACTTAACTGCCTTGCAATAAAAAGTCTTTATTCTATTTAGAAAAAAATTGTAAAGGAAAATTAGATTCTATACAATATAAAATAATGAAATGTTTATTTGGGATTTTTACTTACTAATTTACGTTACAATGAATTAAACAATGCTGAAAATAGAGAGAGTATAATTCATAAACGGAATTGATTAGAACGAATCCAATGTAATTGTATAAAAGAAAAGGATTTTTCTTTGTCCCTTAACGAGACCCCAATTAGCATCGACTGTTATTACGTTATTCAAGAATATCAGATTTCTCTTCTGCTTTGGGAGAAATAAATGCATCATAACTTTTTAACTAGCATCATGCAATAGTAACAGTAACATAATTTATTATTTAAACTTAAACTATAAAGTTATAATTGTCACAATATTACAAAAAGGAAGGTATTATGTTAAAATAATAACATATCACAACAATTTGTGGACAAAAACTTATTCGCAAACATATCTCAAATTTATATATAGATATAAACCTTAATGCAATCTGTGTCTAGATCCCAGATGGTTAAAATAATTAAAGGATTGCGTGTGCAAAGCACATTTTTCACAGAAGACGACACTGTCAGCCATTTGTACCTGACATGGAAATCGCACAGATCATACTTCCTCGTTCACTAATTTCAGATCAAGATGTAGAAAACATGCTTAATCATTCTCTTGAGTAAAATCACTATGGTTCGGTAATCGTAGGAAACGTATGAAAATAATTTTCGCCATACACTATTTAAATAATTACTACAAACACTTTATGAATGTACGAATAAAAAGTTTAAATTAATATAATCTGTAAACTGTCTAACAAAATCTTTATAGATACTATTTTTATTAAATATTTATAAAATAGATATAGTAAATGAAAAGTTTAATTTTGATAAATAATTTTGCGTATAAAAATAAAGAAAACAAATTAAAATAAAGAAAAAGTAAATACGCAATGAATAAATTTTAATAAATCTGATTTAATACGATGAATATATACATTTATTGAGCGAGTTATCATTAGACTTACAAATTAGATTTCAAACACGTTATATTATCACAAAATATATTTTTTAACGAATTCTAAATTACGTTGCTCTTTAAAATGAAGAAATCGATTGTGATTTTATCATTCTCATTTCTGGATTTCTATCTTGCCTTGAACTCTTGTTCTCCTGGAATGTGTGAGGATAAATTTGGACGAGGACGAGTATAACAAGACGAGGCACTTCAAGCTTTATCAGTCTGCAAATTTATGCAATCCCAGCAGCTTCCCTTTCTTTCATCTTACAACGCGACCGTTTTGTTTCCGCCTACTCCTTGTACCACATTCCCCGCGATTTACACGGAGAGAAATATCGCAAAACTTTTACGTCAATCCTGTTTTCCGCGCTTATCGCCCGCGAGACGCGCATTCATTCGCTCGGATGAGAATCAGCGATATACCCACATTTTTTCCAACCACGTAGATTTCGCTGATGGTTTCTCTTCGTCAGATTTGCGGTGAAATAATTTGCACACGCAATAGTCAGCTAGGAAATATGTGGTGCACAAAATAGAAAATAATAAAAATGGAACGAGCAAATCGAGACATTCTGTCCTATTCTGCTGCCGAATGCTTCATAATAAAACGTAAAATTATTGAATACTTCAATCAGAAGAAAAGTGTGATGCGATTAATATTTGTGCAAATGGTCTTTGATCAAATGTTGTTTGATAAACTTTAAATACGTTTTGTTGACTATTAAAGTCGATTTCTAGATGTAAACAACACTTCGTTCATATTAATCTTCAAAAAGCAACCGACAACTTGGAAGTAAAAACAAACTTGTGACTTACGCCTATAATGAAAACCTACACTGTATAGTAAACACGTTTTTATTTATGATAGGATATATTTGCACATTAAAACAATTTCATATGTATTTCAAATCATTTATTTTTATAATAAAATTTTTAACCATTTTTAATATTAATATTAATATTAATATTAAACTAGATAATAAATGTTAATAAAAATAAATTTTTAATTTATGTTGAAAGACAATGAATTGATGTAGAGTGCTACTACTTGTAAAATAACAGTTTTGGAGCTAAGCCATCTAGGCTAAAATCGAATCTTTTATGAATTAAAACTGTATATATGTATTGTAATATTATATTTCTTTTTTGTCATTTTTCCAATACTAGTAAAGCATTAATCATTCAAATGTTTGCTGTATTACTTCATTATAGACTTAATTGCGAAATTCCTTATTCTTTTTTATTAAAAAAAAAATTTATATATATTTTGACAAATATATTATAAAGAATATACGTATAAATAAATATAAGTATACATAATTTGATAAAATTATTTTTGATTAAAATAAGAATCCGTAATAATTATAACTATACAATAATACATAATAAATTATACGAGCTTTTAATAACTTGTAATTCTATAAATAAAAAATAATTTAATATAACAATAAATATGTAATACGCAATCACATGTTTCAGTAAAAACTTTTAATAAATCATTAATTTTTGTAAAATAATAATAATTAAAAGATTTTTTTATTTTTGTTTTTCTCCTTGAAAGGATTTTTTCTTCGAGCTATTAATATCTTACATATTTTCTGATTACGCAGAAATTTAGACAGTGCCATCAATCATTTTTATTGATACAGCGCAATTAACACTCATTTATTTGTTTCGTGTATCCGGCCTACACTGTGCAGAAATAAAAAATGTAGCGTGATTCATCATCCGATGTATTCCCGCGAATAATTCATCAGGCGTCGAAAAATATAAGGCTACCGCTCATGTGAAATAGTTTACTAATCAATTTTAGTCAGCAGGCTCCAGTTAAGCGTGATTGGTTAACGATTCATATCAGATATACATATTAAAATATCCTCGTAATGCACATACATCAAAAAGTACCACGTGACCATATAAAACATCACGTAACAGCGTATTATAAAGAGTTTCAGATTCTTCGTATTTCCTTTCATCTTTTCATCCTTTCATCGATCTTTTCGTAACAAAAGATTCTACCTACATTCTGTTTCTAAGTTTCTCTTAACAAACGACTCTCGATCATTCCGAAGTAAAGTCTACTTGAGATTGAATAAAGAATAACAATTTATTTTTATTTGTTACTTTTGTATTATATAAGTTAAATTTATGTAAATTGCAATTTAAGTTTTTTTATACTTTCTTATAGTTTATATTGGTAAATTTCTTTTACGGAAGATAAATAAGATTTTTAAATATCGTTGAAGTATTGATCTTTTTGTTTTTATATTTTAATTATATATTGTAGATTGAATATATAAGTAATTTATTTTAACATTACTTGCTGAAAGTACAATATAATATTACTTGAAAGCACAGCTACTTCGTCACGTTAATAAGCAACCATTTGCTTCAGCAAAAGTTCGCGACAGTAACAAGTTGATGTCATTCCATCATAACGATATTATTTTATTGAGAAAACACGTTCAGCAAAATACATTTTAGCATATTTTAGCACACGATTATTTGCAGCGATAACTATTCCTTAAGGTAGCAAAATCTTTATCTGAAAAATAAGTCTTATTATATATAAGAAATTCTTCTTTTATGTGTTTGATTACCGTAAAAAAAATAATTCAATAATAGAAATAACAGAAATCATAATTTGATAATAATGATCATTTGATAAAAATAACCAAATATCTTAATTTCCTAATCTTAATAGCAGAATAATGTTTCAAAGGCATTTTATAAAAGCTCAATTAGTTTAACTATTTTATCTCACAATTAGCTCGTAAAAGTTCTAAGAAAAATCATAAACGGAATTGCATTTTCAGCACAGAAGAGATTGAATCTTGCAATGCAATCTTCCGTGCAAAACAATTATATCATTCAGTACACAATTTTATCGGTAAAATTCTTATAGATAATGGAAATCGATAATAAAACATATATAGGTTGTATTAAATCTTTCAAGACATCTGTACATATCTCTTTGATAGAATTGACTTTCCTTTAATAATGTGAATTGCTTTGCTTCTCTTTGTGGAAGATCAATATTGTTGGATCATAAATGATTAAGAAGTGTAGTTTTCATAGGAAGTTAGTTTCAGAGATGCAAACACAGTAAAATCTCATTCTCAATTCAACTTCAAGCTTGGCAAAATTTGCAAATATATCTGTAATAACATCGAGAACACAAATAAAAGTTTGTCCTGACATTTTAACTAATTGTAAGATAAAGTCAACCTCAGATTAATCAAAGAGAGCATAAACGAAACATGTTGCACATTAAATGTGAGACGATCCGTACAGTTTTATCTCGAACATTATCCAACAAGATACATGATTAAGTGAACGGATATATCGCATGGAAAATTGCCGATCAATGTGTAATAGAATGTAGGACAGGTGATCGTAATGTCATCGCGGCGACTGTTGATGAAGTTAATTGTCGACTACTGGGACAGTATTCACTAATCAACAATTTTAGACTCGACTGATTTCCGACGACGAATCATCTCACGTAGATCTAAGCTTCTCAACTTGCAAATAATTTCTCTATAAGACCGGAGTTTTTTATTTAAATCCAACGAAGGAAGTTGATGCTCCTAGCTTGACTGATTGAATATCCAT
>Ga0157363_1007344_pt1 | contig 10434 bp, 5 predicted proteins | sample AttsexASBM1_FD_111477 | JGI IMG/M metagenome (GOLD analysis project Ga0157363, IMG submission 111477) | Fungus gardens microbial communities from leaf cutter ant in Ribeirão Preto, State of São Paulo, Brazil - Atta sexdens ASBM1 | ecosystem: Host-associated > Fungi > Mycelium > Unclassified ...
GGTGGTGGGGGTGGTGGTGGGGGTGGTGGTGGTGGTGGTGGTGGTGGTGGTGGTGGTGGTGGTGGTAGTGATGTTAGTGGTGGTAGTAGATGATTATAATGAGACTACGAGACAACGGTGAGTGGAGTTTAAGGCCCAGGCGCAGCGTTTTGATCGTATAGTGCCTACATAGTCGTGATGCATAAATTGGACTGTCTCGCTGAAAGAGCGATGCAATGGTGCAAGCTCCACATAACTGAAACCAGTTTGCTCGCTACCAGAAACGCACCTCAGTCCAATCCGATTCAACCGCTTACCTCTCTTCGTAGCATACGCGGACCCCGCCTTGCTCAGGATTGTCGCAAGAAACTCAGGTTGCCCCAAGACAAGAACAACTTTGAGTTTTTAATATTTTCAAATGCCACTGTACATTTTCATTTTAAAGAAATACGTGTATTTTACATTAGAATTTAAATTATTCTTTACATTTAAATCTATCCGTTATACATGTTTGAATCACATATTATATAAAATGTCATTAATTAATGTAATTATTGAATATTGCTGTTATATAATTATATTATTTTCCATGTTTTGATATAATCATCGTTTATATTTTAAAAAAATTATATTTAATTATATTTTAAAAAAAATTATTTTTCTTAAGATATAATAATTATAATAATCAAGCTGTAAGTCATCATTTTATGATACTTTCATGAAAAGACTAGTGAAAATATTCCAGAAAATTTGTTCATGTGATACATAAGGATGTAAAATTTAGTGAAACATGAAAATTTAATAAATCTTTTAAGATTTTTTTTTTCTATATTTGAGAGAGAGAGAGAGAGAGAGAGAGAGAGAGAGAGAGTGTGTTACACATTCTCTATATTTTAAAATATAAGAGAAAAGAAAGACAATAGAAAAATAAATAAAAGAAACACGCATTTATATATTTTTATATATTTTTGTACGACGAAACAATATCAAGGAATTTTCCGTTTCGACAGAAAAGCGCAATTTTTTTTAAAAAAACTATAACAGATCTCTCAAAAGAAGCAGTAAATACCTTCTTCCTTTCTTCCTTCTTTTTTTCTCTAATAGTATAAATTTTATGCGGTAAATTGTGACAGGCATACCTACGAATAACGTGTATCTGTAACCTCGACACGTCTTCACATGTCGCGTCTCGCTGAAAGAAAAATAGTCAGCGATCTCAGCAAGCGTAATGGACAGGATTTATGGACAATGTATACGGCCCTGCATGCTAACTGTAAGCTATCCGTCTGGTCGGAGCATGCACTCGCGTCCCGCATCCTTCCGATGAGGCGACGGTACGGCGTGGCGCGGCCCAACGAAAATGCAAGCGAGAGCGAAGATATGTCGGCTGACTGACTCGCTCACTCTCGCCTTGCAGAAACCTGTTCAGAACTTTTCTACTTTCTTGACGATTATTTTTATCTGCTGAGAATCGCACACAGCAGGCAAGCAAGCAGGCAGGCAGGCGGGTAGACAGGCTAGCCGGCCGACTGGCCAACCGGCCGGGTGCCGTACCATGCCGCATTACGTTACGTCGCGCTGTGCCACGCCGGCTCTGCCGGAAGCGGGCCATCCTAAAAACTATCAACGGTTGAACTCGGCAGACTGCATTCTCGTCACAAAAATTTAATTCTCCTCGAGTATCTCATCGCATACTGTTAACTGTATGCTTTCCTTTCTCCATTTCTCGTTCTGTTTCATTCTTTCTCTACTCCTTTCTCTTCTTTCTTTTCTTCTCTTTATTTCCTTTGTCTTTTTCCCACATTCCCTCTCACCCTACTCCTGTTGTTCCCTTACTATCTTTCTTTGTTTTTTCCTTTTTCTCTTTCAAGAATACTCGATTCTTCATATTATGTTATCCATCGCACCAATCGACCGTCTGCACCATGCAGACAATGCATTTTTTTTGCACAGTCTTCGCATGGCATTGTCGTGGGAGGTTAAAATTTAAGTGATGCATCAGTTTTCTGTTTGCGTTTTCGGAGATTCGCGCAGATCTTTGTTATATGACAATTTTATATTGATTAGATAGACAAAATATTTAGATATACACAATAAAGAGAATGAAATTTTTTCCTCACGTGAAAACATCAGAAGACATGGTAGTGTCTCGATGTTATAGCATATTTCGAAAACTGATGTGCAGTACAGTTTTTAATATAGTAGTTAGTAATACAGTTCTACATTCTCAAAAAGTAAAACATGAAATTTTTTATTTCTCTCAAAACAGGTTTCTTTTATTATCTGTAGATATTTGTCTCATTTTTAAACAAACAGTTCAATCAAACTTTATTTTTTTTATTTATATATGTATATTATAAATTTTGTAGCTATTTTAAGGAAAGTTAAGAGACAGAACGTATCTTAATTTGAATATTTCCAAATCATTTCCTAAACATATTCTTTAATACATTTTTCACTTACAATTGAACGGAATTAAATAATTTCTTTATAGAGTGTCGATTTCTTTTTAAATTTATACATATGTGTACTTTACTATTATATTTCAATATATTCTCATGTATAATTAAATACATTTTCAAAGTGCAAAATATTATTCATCGCATGAATATTTATTAACTTTTTTATTAATTTTGAAATAATTTCTGTTATTTAATTTTTATTATTTCTATAAATTTCTATTATTTAAACAGTTTGAATATGACTATTGACCACAAAATTTTATCGGCAATTTTATCGGAAACTGAATAATTTCAATTATTGAATAATATCATTTATATAAAAAATATATGCATGTGTGTGTGTGTGTGTGTGTGTGTGTGGAGGGGGGGGGGGTATCCGGTAAAGATCATAAGTAGTGTTTCGATCTTGTCGAATTGTGGTCTTTACTGGACACACACACATTAAGTTCCAAAAGTGTATACTAGCCACAAAAAACAGACCTCAGATTATCGAGCTGAACCTCGAGCCGCGAACAGTAAGCATTATTATTATTAAGAATTATTGTTACGTGGCTCGGTAAAAGATAATTAAATTTTATCGAATTGCTCGCGGAACGAGATTCGACTCGGTAATCTGAACGCACCTTAAAACAACTGATGTTTGTGGATGACTTCCATGTTCAGTAGAACTTTGATAGATCGGTCCTACAGATATAGGATTTCCGCATGCGGCAACAGGAACATATAACTCTTATAGCCTCTATATGATAGCCTCGATATTTTAGTATTAAGATTTTTATTTCAAAATGATGATTTAGAGAAATCTATCCTTAAACATTGTTATGATCTTTATGTACCCGTTTATGATACATATGTACCCATATATATATATATATATATATAGGTGTCCGGTAACAATGTTTAAGGGTAGACTTTTGAGATCATTTTGAAACAAAAAATTGTAAGGAAACTTTGGAGTGGCCAAATTGTCGGGACATTGCAAATCGAAATAAATCTCCGAATTTATGGAATCAAAAATCCTTTTACAGGATTAAAGTAGAGGCAAAATTGTGAGATGTTGGACTTTATATTATAATCGAAAAAAAATTAAAATTTACATTTTTTTCAATTCGAAGAACAGTCACTTAATGTAGATGTTTTCTTAATACAATAGTTTTATATAATAGCTCGTTTGGACAAAACGATAGTTCAACACCTAGCATTTTACGTGCACAAACAATATTGAGTTTATAAAACTAAGATTAAAAGCTTAAAAAGAAAGATGTATCGATCTATAAATTACATGTATACAAATGCTGAGCAAAGATTTGTGAATAGTTGGAATGGTAAACAAAGCAGTAGGGGAAAGTGGAATTGTGCGCAATGGATAATTGCGCGCATTCTGGTTTGGTACTTTTCCAAAATAAATGAAGACATCATCGTGGTGAAATTTTTATGCAGGAGGTCGTCCTCTTAAGATATAACTACAAAAGATACGACATAAATATGTTGCTAACCAATGAAAAAGGTGTGAAATCTTTTCTTGCTTTTTGCGATCAGAAAATAAGGTAATAAATCTATATTTTTAATTTGTTTGTTTAAAGTTGCATATTTTATTAAAATATATCATTATGTGCATCTGTTATTAAACTGTTATTTATTAAGTTTGATTAGGAAATGTTAAAGTAATCATACATATACTTCATATCGAGTCAGGTCGCGGCAAACAATTGTGCGCATGTGTTTTGAAATGCGTACAATTACCCATCTTCCATATAACTAACACTAATTTTTTTCGTTTCTTCTTTACATTTATTTTACATTTATTTTATTTTGCCAGAGTCTATATGCATTATTATTATATTAGTTTTGTATTTTTGTTTAATATATATAATATATATATATATATATATATATATATATATATATATATATTTAAAATATATTTCATATGTTATATTGCAATATAATAAATATCTTTTCTGATTTCTTTGTCAATATAATTCATTTCCTATAACTTTTACTTTGCGCATAATTAATCCGACGCGTGAGAAATCTTTTCACTTTTCCGTTTTTTTTTTTTTTGCCAAATACAACTTTATTGAAATCTGTTCTTAAATGAAAATCTGTTCAATATGAGGATATGTAATAATAAAAAAATATTTATAATTTTTATTTCCATACTTATATCGTTTTAAACTTGAAAAACCAGGTTCTAAGGCAATAAATTTCCTTTAGGAACGCATAGTTCCCTCACTTTCCCCTAATTGTATCTAGCAATAGATGTTAGATCTTGCAAGAGATGGCGTTGTAGTAGTTAGATAAGGACAGATGTGTGCATTTGAGTGAGACAGAACGAATTTTAATATTTAAAAAATTAAATTTAAAAAATCAATTAAAAAATTAATTGATCATCATAAAAATCAATTTAAAAAAATATCATTATTATTGACTTTTTTTATCTTAAAGTTAAAAAATCTGCTTCGATCAAATTCGGCCTTCAGCATCTCCTTGAAAATATCGAGGCTATAATAGTTTATATATACGGGATATATATCTCGTAATCCACCAACCCAAGCAGAACAACAAGTCATTATGATATCAAAATGATTTTAAAATGATCATTAAAAGTCATTTTTCAATCATTTCCGATTCATTTTAATGTCATTTTGATATTACCAACTTGTTGTTCTGCTTGGAGATTGTCTTTTTAAAAACGTTCTAAGAAAATCCTGTCGTACAAAAATGTTGAGGTTATAATGAGTTTTTTAAATTAATAGCGATTAAAGTTTATTAATTACGGAGTTGATATTTTACGCGCTCAGATTGATGATACGACAAATTGTGAAAGTACTTCAGGACTCTTTCAACAACTTTAAAGCTATCATACAAATATGCAATGATATTTTTATTAAGAAATTATTGTTGCTTCTATACAAAATCTATTTGTACATTACATACACATAATTAATGCCAGAGCATATAACAAAATATCAATTTAAACAAGATATTACATGTTTTAGTAAATAAAATTCGTAGCTATATTCGTTCATATAGTAAACATTTTTGTAATAATATTAATAGATAAACTATTTTTAATATAAAAAAGATTATAAGAATTAAATATGTTCATAAAGTAATGCTGAACCATGTCAAATATTTATTTAATCCCAAACATCAAATAATCGGCATATATATTTCTCAATAATTATTTTAGTAAAACGTTGAAAAAAGATAAAAATATAGAAATTGATATAAATTACATCGATACATATGGTATACTTTGTTAAAATTTATGGAGAATATAAATTGAAAACGTCTTACTATAATAATTCTTATTATGGTGATAATTAAAATATATGTTTACGAGATATTTAACGCTTTATGCCAACATGTACTAGAATAAAATATCTCGTAAACTATTTTTCGATACTTCTTATTTTTATACTAGAATAACTAAAAGAATCATATTTATATATTGCATAAAAAAAATATAATTAAAAAAATGAAGATAATCTTAAAATCTCTGAAGCTCCTCCATATATAGAAAAATTCTTAGTAACATATTGTATCCCTCTTAATGCTATACAACTTTAATAAATTATTTCATACCTCTAAAAATATAACGGAGATATTCTTGGACAGAGTTATTCCACCCTATATATATATATCTATACAAAAATTTGACACATTTTTATCATATATCTAAAATTGCGTTTAAAATTTAAACTTTTGAAGTTATGTGCGCGCTTTTTTAGTTATATAAAACTTTATATAATATTGTTTCTTTATAAAAATAGTTGGAAACTATTATTAAATCACATTATCATATAACCGATACTTGGATAGATCCTTCGCTATTGTTGTATTAATCATCATCATTAACATGATAATCAATATAAATTCGATGATTTCCGCCAAATATCGTTAATATAATATGTACTTTTATGACTAATAGGAGAAATATATGTAACCCGACATGTGTAAAGGAGCATCGAGGCTCAAAGCAGCGAACGACGATTTTTTCTGACGACGATACTTAATGACATCGCGCCATACAGGTTCGGTTTGTTTCCCACGTTAATATCGGCGATCCGCACCACGAGTGCAGACAGTAAAGAAGATTTTTCTCAGGAGGGCCTCCCCCCTGCGCAAGCCAGCATAAACAGCGTGGCATTAACCGTGGGGTCCCCTGAGCAGACCCCCAGCGAGTCGTGCTGTCTTCTCGCTCTCCTTCGCAAACTCGTTTATCGCTAAGAAAAATTCTCCCTTTTTCGCAGATAAATAGGGGTGAACCTGTATTGCAGGACAATAATACCACTGCCCGGCGGAACAGCCGCGCGTAACCCGGACGAAAGATGGCAGAAGGGACAGGAAAGGGAAAAGAAGAGCCCGATTCCCTTGGGGGGTCGTTGGACCAGGGCGCTATGTGGATTATCATAATAAAGGCCGCCTAAATGTTATCTCGTATTAAGTCAGACTTTTGTTTTCCTCTTGTGCACTCTGGGAACTACTCTTACGTAGCAAGGGAAGTGCGCTTCTTTATTTCCGCGCGCGACACACCCTGTATAAAACTCGAGACGTATCCGGACGCCATTCAAGGGTGGGATGAGTCAAATTGCGTGACGAGACACGACCCGAAAGGCCTCTGTGGAATTGTAATAAGAATTCGAGAGATATTTTTTAAAACTATCTTAAGTACAATCTTAAAATATTATGAACCAATCAAGAGCCATATTAGCTTAAGACATTACTTAAGACGTTGACCATCAGCGTACTAACTGGTTATGGGAAATATGATATTGAAGATTGACCACGGGAATAACGTGTTACATTATGTGAAGCTTTATTAGGGTAACTCCAGTATATATGCTGCACCTAACAAAAACTTAATTTATTATAAAATATTATTTACTATTTTATAAGATAAACAAACTATATCAATAAAAACTTTGTACTACGAAAAAATATATAAAATATTAGAAAAATAAAATATATAAAATATATAAAATATTAGATATCCAAAATACTTATTTTTCGTATTAAAAAAAAATTTCAATGTTGAATCGACATCGATTCTATTATCATTTCTCACTAGATAATAATTACAATCTTCCTACATATATTACAAGTGTTATTACATGAGATACATCTCAAGAACAAGTCATTATGGTATCAAAATTATATCAAAATGATTCCAAAATAATCATTAAAAGTCATTTTTCAATCATTTCTGATTCATTTTAATGTCATTTTGACGTTATCGTGACTTGTTGCTCTGCTTAGGATATTTCATATAATGCGTTTATTGCATTTAGTGTACTGAATCCAATCTGCGCACTTTGTATGCTTTAACATAAATCCCGTCCGCTAAAAATGCTATATATCCCAAACAGATGAAATATATAAAACAACAAATTAAATAAAGAATAACCAAAGAAAACCAAAGTACCTTGTATTTTGCTACACAATATGTAATTGTACTATTTCTCTACATGTATCATGAAATAACCATCAAGTCTTTTACGTATCTTACAGTAATCATTTTTTGTAAATTATAATTTATGATGGCACTACTTATTATAGTGACAAATCGATTCAAATCATTTTCAAATAATTTAATTTGATATTAACAGTAAAAAACTGAAATCATAACACAATACTAATATAACATAAAGATATGTAAGAGAGTAGTTGTGGGAAAATTATCCCCACTCCTATTTGTTCTGCGGCGTAAATCCCAGTGCATCGTATTTACCGGAATTACCCTATATATGTATTATTCTCGTTGAAGATGACTAAAAATTAGCTGAAACATTCGATTAAATTGATCATACGAAAATATTATTGTTAATTTAGCGCAATTATTATAGCGTCGATTTCTAATAGCCCATTTCTAAATTCTAGTATTACTTAAGATAGTCTTTAAAATAAGAACGGACTACGAATACCTCATCAGAATTGTGGAAAACTCGTTCTAGATTAACTCATAATGCGGAACTTTCGAAGATATATACGATATATACATATGAAATATTAATTAAAAAGATACTCAAAAAAGATTATATGTTACAAGTAAATGTATGAATAAAATGCCAGAACCTTTCTATTTTATAAATTTCATCTTTCATATAAACAATATTTTAATGCCGGATCTACAATAAGTCGGTAATATCTATCGGTAGTATCTATCTTTATCTTATCTTTGAACTTTTTTGACTGCTGACCAACTCTACTGTGATCTACTTCATCAATCCCGACTTACTAATTCATAGACTACCGATTCAATTAGGACCGCTCTAACCGAAAAATTAAAATTTTAGATCCGGCAATGACTACACGAATTTATTTTTTTAAGGAATTGAAATAGATAAATTCGTGTAGTCATTGCCGAATCTAAAATTCTAGTTTTTCGGATATTGGGGACTTATATTATAGGCTCGGACTAACTTTTTAAATGGGAGATTTTATTTATTATTCTCATCGTTAACTTCATTCATCACTCTCAATAACGCTTATTCATAGATGCTTTCCATTTGACACATAAGTCGGCACAAATGTCGTTCTATCTTTATTACTTACTAAATATAAAGAAAGATGAAATGATGTTTGTGTCGACTTGTGTCATTAAAGCTCAATTCCAATGTTACTTTGATAAGAAAGAGGCTTAAAATTCTTTCTATTTCTCTTTTTTGGCTTTAAAACGAGATAGAGTTTTAAGTTTCTCTTAAAGTCAAAATAACGTTGGTGCAACCAGACTTAAATGGAAAGTACCCTACCCAGCAAACGAGAATGGATTAAAATGGATTGAAATTTTTTTCTATCCGAATGCGTATTTTAAATAATGAATACTTTTTTTGGATTTAATTGGATTCATTTAGATTCAATTGGATGCAAATGGATTGAAAAACTGCATTTCCTATTCAAAATTTTGAATTGAAGAATATTCATAATGTGTATGTTGTGAACAGAAAAAGTTAATATTATTTTTAGATCGAAAGGCATAGAGATATGCTCCATGCAATTCCTATAAATGAATAAAAATGCATTCAGGATTGAAAAGCATTCATTTTAACATTCGTGAATCAATATTTTTGAAAATTTGAAATCATTTCAATTCATTTCAATCCATTCTCGTTTGCTGGGTATTAATCTCTATTATATGACATACTTAATTGGGTTTAATAATCTGTGGTTATGAAATTGACCAATCATAGTTGTTCCTCGGAAGAATGGAACGACTGTGATTGGCCAGTTTTATAACTACGGATGTTGTTAAAGTTGGTTAAGGGTGCCTTGTAAATGTCATTGATGTCATTTTACGTTTAAACCGTGTGTTCATGATGCTAGAACTCGATCCGAATTCTTGGATCGAGAAATGTAGCCAATCAACTTGTCGTTTTTCTATAAAATCTACATATTGATTGGTTACATATTCCTAGATCCAAGAACTCAGACAGAATTCTGGCACTGTAGACACAGGATTTTACGGCACATTAATAACATAGTAAAGAAGGTTGGTATACATACGATAAGTTTATATTCGTATATGTCGCGCCTGCGTCGAGTATTAGTCTATATTCTTTACATGTTATTCACGTCATGAAGCAAGCGTGATCTAAGACTGATATTCATAGTCGTTTTTATTTTAAGATCAAGATCATCTTAAGTAATGTCTTAAGACGCTAAATGGTCTTTTGATTAGTTCGTGACTTCTTAAGACTTATTTAAGACGATTTTGAACATAAAATTTGACTATTTCTGAACACTTTAAATATCGACTAGTATTTTCCATTGGAAAAAATCAGCGCAGCTACAGTTTATATAATAGCACAATTCTCCTTATTTTATATTAGTTAAAATGGAGTGCGGATGAAATAAGTAAGTTGTCTCATTTTCTCCTTTATTGATCTCTCTCTCTCTTTCTCTCTCTCTCTCTCTCTCTCTCTCTCTCTCTCTCTCTCTCTATATATATATATATATATATATATATATATATATATATATATATATA
>Ga0157363_1007348_pt1 | contig 10433 bp, 7 predicted proteins | sample AttsexASBM1_FD_111477 | JGI IMG/M metagenome (GOLD analysis project Ga0157363, IMG submission 111477) | Fungus gardens microbial communities from leaf cutter ant in Ribeirão Preto, State of São Paulo, Brazil - Atta sexdens ASBM1 | ecosystem: Host-associated > Fungi > Mycelium > Unclassified ...
CACACACACACACACACACACACACACACACACACACACACACACACACACACACACACACACACACACACACACACATTGTATATTTATATGCATTAAGGAATATTCAAAAATATTTCTGACATACATAAATGTATAACAGGTTTTTTCCGTGAGTTTCTTGTGAACTGTATAATTTACTTAAGATAATAAATCAACAATTATATTTAAAATATATGAAAATTATTATGGAAAAATAGACGTACTGAAGTATTATTTTTCGTATTAATATATATATATATATAATCAATTATATAATATAATCAATTATCATCGACTTTTTTCTTTGTCTTTCAAATGTCTTCGATGCTTGAAAAGCAACTTCTCATGCGTATATACGATTCATTATAAATATTCATTTAAAACGTAAATTTGCCTCTGTATTCTGTAACTCGCTTCATGTACAAAATCTACGAAACGATAATACAACGATATCATAGTTGTCATAACGAATTATAGATTACAGAGGTTACAGATTTAAAGCAGAGCACCGATTCTTGCATAACGCGTAACGCATAAGAAAATGAATCAAAGTTCTTCGTTTCCTTCCTTTTCACGAAATAAAGAACTCTGATTGGTTGAATTTCATATGCTTTATGCATTAAGCAAGAGTTTGTGCTCCCTGCTTTATTCTGTAACTTTTAACTCAAATTGTCATTATAACGCCGATGTGTAATTTTTTTACAATAATAAAAGAGCGCAGTGGCGTATTATATGGCGTAATTGAGGTGATTACAGAATAGACCTGCTGATTCGACTTCAAATAAATAAAGATGCGTATAACGCAGCCGCACAACACGCGCAACTGAGTAAATATATATTAAATCACCTTAAATAATGTACATAAACAAACCAAACTCAACATATGAAACTCTCAGCGATACTGGAGACTTACATCCTAATATTTTTACAATACAAAAGACGCTATTGGAGTGCTTATGAATATACAAAACATATACCGACACATATTTTTACTGTAGGCATTCCCAACCGACTTTTGAAATGGTTGAAGATGCTCGTATCGCACTTATTATATATTCTGTAGCTTCTTCTTTAACTTCAACAATCGTACGTATTTTCATCTGCTACACTTCATTAATGTATATACATCCAACGTATAAGACTCACACTGTATTATTCTATCAGTAAATTAAAACAATCTCGGTACTCGCGTCTCCTCCTCTCTTTCTCTCTTTCCAATAAAATTTTGTACTATTTGTTTAATTATACTGAGAGAATAGCAACCGACTGCAATAGAGACTGTTCTCAAACGAAATCTCCATACAGAGCGTCGATGTGTTCAATCAATAAATTACATTAAAAAATATGAATGTCGGATATATGTATGTGTGTATACTTTAGAAGTTTTTATACCGTTACAGCAATCTGATATTCCGATAGGAATATTTTTGACATATTACCGTCGGTAGGGCGGATTTTTGTAATTGGTTTGCGTATAATTGTGCAAACTAGAATTCGCGAGCAAAACGTAGATGAATTCTATTCTGTCAAGATAGAATTTTATTCTCTCGCGTTTTCTTCTGCACAAAATGATGATCATTTTAAGCCCACTCAATATAGTTTCCTCCAAACATGATCAAGTCAAATAATCTTTATTTCATTATAATAAAACGGATATGTATGCTTTAATATCCATTTCAGCATTATTGTTGTTTTATTTATGTCCGTTTCAGATATAAATTCGAATAAAATCTAAAATTTAGAAAATAAATATTTTATCTTTAACGAATATTAATAATATATAATTAATAATATATGTCATGCTTATTTATATGTACAAAAAAGTTATTCTTCCGATAAATACTGAATAATGATCCATAGAAAACACAATCGAGTGGGCTTTTCAAACGTGATCAAGGGCATGACAAATTCATGGTCCCGTATACTTTAATTTTTTTCCAAAGATGTTTCGACTAGATTTGATATATACTAACGTACTAAAATCGTGCCAGCGATACTTTAAACCTGCGCCATACCTGTATATGAGACAAGGCTTCGCGGAGTACAATACCTCTCTATATCACACAGACTTACTTGAATTGTATACGTCGTAGGCATTATGCAAAAATCCTCTTCTTATATGTCGTAATTATAATTTGACGTTATACAAAATAATAATTTATGAGACTAGTGTGTTTTTCTCTTGTAGTAGGCCTGCATGCTTTCGTGCTAGTATCTTCGCATTTTCGTGTGCTATTGGTTTACTCATAAACTAAAGGGTATAGGCACACAGTTAGCTTAGCTTTATACGTTTTGGTTGGTTCACATTAGATGCATCTGAAATTCAATTTGTGACTTGTACCGAATAAATTTTTACATAATAAAAAGATAACTAATTGTTAATAACTAAGAGATAATTAATTGTTCTAAGAACAATCAAATATCTATTGTGTAATATGTAATGTGTCTTACCTCCATTGGATGTTGCCCCAAAGCTACTAATTAAAGAGTAATTTTGACTTTTCTGAAATAGAAACAATTATTTAATATTTCGTCATACAACATAAATAAAATCAATTTGCGAGATTATAATTATTATATAGATTATTAATATAATATATATAATATTTCAAGAAAAATATTGAGATTTTGTCCAATCTCAAGAGTAGCTCAATGACATCAATATAATAATTAATATATGCACTAAAGTCAGTAATCAATATATGTACTAACGTCTCCCATTACAGCTATTGGCGTAGTTCCAGTTGCGATAGCTACTTGGTGCTCTATTAAATAAAACATGTACTCGTCATAAAGTAATCTGATAAGATGAAAAGATCCAAAACTCGCAGCACTCCTCAAAGTGAGATCTCGGATAACCATTGAGCTGTGGAAAGACATAATATATATATTTTTACATTTAATTGAAAAAATATTCGCTAGTACGATAGAAAAATATATACCTATAAAACGACCACTTAAGCAAAAATTGACGCGCAGCTTTAGCAAATGTTGGCTTCTCCTCGTGTGGTTTAAGCGCTTGAGTAACAACTCCTTTCAACCAGATCGCCCAATCTTCCAGTGAATTTTGTTGTTGTAATGTTACTTTAAAATCCGTTTCAAGACGTTGTACCATCCCATAGTCACACTGGCATACCCAGGATGCCTAAAAAGATGATTGCGTATGTTTCTTCTTCGTGAATATATTGCATGCATATAAATTAATATTAAGACAAAAAAGGAGAATTATTTAAAAATGTTTTAAGATGTCAACTTACTTGTTCTTGCACATTGTGAAAGTCAACGCGATTCAGGTCAGCTAACATTTGATTAATTTGACTAGAATTTTGAAGCACCGCTCGCGCGGCCTGTGCGAGATGATTTAATGATGTATAACGCCTTAAAGTTTGAGCAAAAGCTGACACTGCAGTTAACTGTAACCAAATATAATTATACTGCATATACTAACATTAACATATAATTTTTAACAATGATTAAAAAATGTATAGAACTCTTCAATATTTAACAAATTAAAGATAATACCTCTCTATATCACACAGACTTACTTGAATTGTACACGTCGTAGGCATTATGCAAAAATCCTCTTCTTATATATCGTAATTATAATTTGATGTTATAATATCAGGGGAAATGAAAGTTGCGGTAATTAGTGTTATAATTTACAATATAATTTATAATTTACAATTAGTGTTATAATTTGCAACTGTGTGAAACAGAATTTTAAGTTATATATCTTATTAGTACACATGTGACATGCACGAAATGCGAATTGCGACAACTTGCTTTATACAACAAGATTATCGCTTCATTTTGAACAACAAACTATAATGGACGTGATAATATCCTTAATGATAGATAGTCTACACCTGGGTTGCGACATAGGTACTTGCAGAATAAATTAAATTTCAATAACCCCCGTTTTTTTAATCGTTAAAAATGACTTTAAAGTAAATTGAAATGTACGATCGATAGAATTAACTCAATGTGACATTATTAAAGTATATATATATATGTGTATATATATATATATATATATATATATATATATATATATACTTTTTTATTATTTGCGCATTAATTATCGCGACTCCTATTTCCCCTGACATCTTCAATATAATTTTTAGAAATATTTTGATATCTTTGATTCTCTCTCTCTCTCTCTCTCTCTCTCTCTCTCTCTCTCTCTCTCTCTAACGATATCCTTATATAATTGATTCAAATAAGACAATACCTTAATTTGTGTCATTTCTTCAGGACAATCGGCCATCGCTGACTGTAACCAAGATTCCAATCCCTTTGCGAAATTTCGGATAGATTGCGTCAATGAACCTTGCCAGGACAAAAAGCATTTAGTACGTAGATCTAGACAGAATAACAATAACAATTTAATCTTATAATAACGTACTTGGTATCGGTCGCAATACATTAGGCATTAAAACATCGACTAGATTCTGATAGAATGTATAGTCCACTTTTTTTATAAAGTCTTGTACTCCCGTACACTGACACATTTGATATAGTTTGGTTCTGAAAAGTAGAAATAAAAGATATTTATTGCATACGTTAAAAGCTTAAAAAAAAGTAAAATAAATTAGAAAAATAATTACATATTCATTTTTCATGTAAAAAATAAATATGATTTTTTTGAAATATATTCTATATATATATATATATGATTCTCCTATATATTTGATACAAAACTCTTTAATAATACATGTCATACATACTTTGATAAATATTTTTCCTCTTCACATTCATCACCGTTATTATTGTCCTGGCTACGCCAGAATTCTCTCCAAAGGCTCTCTACCGTGGCAAATTCGAAATTCAGCACCGCATCCAAGAACGCTTCGCAGTGTTCTCTGTATATGCTGCGGAACGTATCAATATCTTCAAGAGTGCAATCCTCGGGCAGGGACGAGTCGTGACTAATAAAGATGTCTGGAAAATCGGGAATGGCACCACTTGCTTCACCGAGATACTGGTGATATTGTGGCGATGAGGAATTGGCGGAAATATTCGTGTTCGTGTGTGCGTTATTCTCGTAAGAAGAGTCCTGTTTTTGACAGATAAGTTTGAATCGCTTGGCTTGAGAATTTGCGCTCTGCTGTTGTCTCGATGTGCCATCCTCGTTCATTACAGTTAGCTGCGAACTTGGCTTAACACGAATTCCATAATAATGATACTTCGAATTTCCCCTACAATAAAAAAGAATAATAAACGTCATCAATTTGATAAACATTATGTTTTCCTGTTGTTATTAAGCCTTTTACCTAGTGCCTAAACGCCTAGTTCTTAAGCCCAAGAATACAGAACGTATTAATTTGCCAAAACTAGCTGCGTTCACAGGATCCAATTTGTTTTCGGAACAATGACGTAGATAATGATTGTAAAGTGTTGATCTTGGAAGGGACACGCCGTCAGCGGTTTCGTAATTCTCCAATAACCAATGGACCTATTTTTTAGATTAATTGCATGAGAAATCAGTGTTTATGTTTTTTATAAATAATTTTAAAAATAATTTTTTATTGAATAATATATATATAAAAGATAAAATAATTTCACTAAAAACAAAAAGTCAAAAAGTCTCAATTATTCTACGCAAAAAATTATCTTATTAAAATTTTTTCTAAAATAAATTTATATTTATAGCAAATATTATATTTATAGCAAACAAAAATAAATTAATTTCTTTCTTTCTTTTTTTTTTTGAAGATCTATCAATTGCATAACCATTTCTCATGTTTCTCGCAATAGAGATTCTATGAAAGAAAACTTTAAAAAATGCACAACAAAATATTAGAACACAATACAAAGCAATTTTAATTAATAAGACATGCTATAAAATATTAAAAAATTAAAGATACTGATTAGTACGCTAAATAAGCTATGAAATGCGGGAAATCGATTTCTCTTTTTTGGGCTTACGGTGGCCTGGGAGACTCTAGTAGCATGCGTCACGTTTGCCGCTACCTCTTCCACAGTGGCGACAGTGGTACCTCCAGAATTACCGCTGATCAAGTACGCCCCGCCACCACCGCTAACCACAGCCTCCTATCAAACAACCCAACCGATGTTTTGTTAACCCCCGAATTAAGAAACGAACAAAGATGTACGTCTTTTTGAAACTACTAACATTCGTAATTTTGTTTGCAAACTTTATATTGGAAAAAATCCGTAATACAGTTATTTTAGAAACTACAATGAGAAAGATTAAAGCATTCATTTATATACAAAATGTTGGAAAAACTACTTGCGTACGAAAAATTAATTGATATAAATTTTTTTTAGCTTTTCGAGAAAATCTTACTAGTTATACTACAATTTATTGAACCACCCTGTTTGTACCATACATTCTTGTCAAAAACTCTTGACGCTATAAACAATTATTATGTAACTCCGTTAAAACTATTGTATTAAAAGACCTAATACAAATTTTGATGGCTCATATAATCATGCAGAGCACAGATCCCCATGCCTGCAGCCTAAGGCATAAATATGTATCGTCACAAAAGTATACATTAATCATTCAATGTAATCGAGACCACTTTATCTAGTGTCTGAAAGATGAAAGAGTAGCCTGAGAAAGTCATAGAACATGCAATTTACCGCCGTCTCTGTTTGCGGGCTGGTGCGCGTGGCAGCTGCGGATATGAGCGTGTGGGTCGGATCTGCATCTACTACGCTCTGTTGAATCAAGTACGTGCCATTGCCCTGCGACAATAGTTGTCCGGTAGTCGAATTCGTGCCTTGTCCTGTGACCTGATGTAATATAAATAATGTTAATATCGTCACAATTTTAACATAATAATTATCGCATTTTATTTGAACATGCAATTACCTGTGCATACGTGACTGGCGTTGTTGCTGGAGTATAGTATTGACCCGAAGCTGGAGTATACATTGCTCCCGTTTCGCCGACAGCGTAAACAGGATATGTCCTACATAAAGTATTTCGTTATAGAAAGCATTCAGTAAACTATGAATAAATTATAAGCACGAAATATTTACATCTGGCCATTCGCTGGTATATACGTGGAACCATCCCCTTCGACATATTGAACGTAAGTTGGATGAGAGATCGACTCGGACCCCACCGCCTCTGCGTCACCGGACACTAAAAAAGAAAAAGAACATAGTTGAATGTGTTTGAATGAGTCATTTGTATCGACACATAAAACTCGCATGAACGCAAGAAATTTTGTTTTCACGTATTGTCATAAGTGTCATCTTAGAAATTTCCTTAATAGCCGAAAGGCATTACATCTTTAATACTATACTTGAAATGAAAGTTGTTTTGTAAATGACTTGTTAACTTTATAAGTTATAATCATATTCACGTTTGTCGATGACTATGTCACCTGTATGGTGGCGATAGATATAGATGAAATAAACCGAATAATATTAAATATTGGCGTATAAAAATGCAATCTGTTTATTGATCTTATAATGTCTACGAAATTAAAATATATATATATGTATATATATATATATATATATTATATATATAATATATATATATAATATATATATATATATAATAAAGAGGACAAATAAGGCATGCTGTTTATATTCTGCCCTCACCTACAGCTGTTGTGAGGGCCGCGTAGGATGATGAATCACTGGTGCCTAGTATGGTCAGAGTAGAAGTACAGAGGTGCATGTTTTTCAGCAGCATGGAAAGGGCCAAATCTCTACTCAAATATACTATCACTATAATTTTTCAACCGATCCTCATACTCACCGTAAATGGTAAATTTTATTTGCAATTATTTAAGTTTCATACTCGATATTAATTTCTATTTATGCCTGTATACAATCGGTGCTATCTACAGTGTGTGATCGTTTGCAACTTGATAATTCGCAATTAGATTTGTGCATATCGCAATAAGATTAAATAAAGATCAAGTCTTCATTATTAGATAAGAAATTTATGTTCAATTATTACCTGTGACTGTTATATAGTGCGGGGAACCACTGACAATGGTGCCAGCTGATGTAGAAGCAGCGTCAGAATCCACTAATGCGTGTTGACCAGAATGAGTAGTATTGACCACTACCTGTGCTGTAACATGCGCTGGCGTACCTGTTGAGCCGTTGGATGAATCTGCAGCTGTATCAAGTGGATCCTGAACCAATAACTAAATTATTATTTATAGTATGCGTGTCCTCATGGCCCATAACTTGATTTTATAATAGAAATTAAAAAAAAAAATGATATATGCCTCTTGTGAATATTTATATGTTCAAGATAGAATTGACTTGGATTTTATTTCAACTTTTGTGCATATCACTCTTATCAGTCGCTAGGAGCAGATGGCTCAAATATGTTATCAGATTGGATATACAGCACCTATAAAAGTATGCTGCAAACAGATGCTATATCTACAAAGATTATGTATATATTGAAGATTATGTATATAATGAATCAATTTTTATATATCTCTTATTATATTCTCTATCTTAAATTACAATAATAGAGAGTACCAGAGAGAAGAAAAAGTAATTTGACAAGTACATTGTATTACAAGACGTTTTGTATAACAATGACATTACAATCTTTATAATTCTTGAAACTAATGAAAATAATCATTATCAAGTTTCTAATGATTCTCTTAAATCACACGGGCAAAGGCATAACAGAGAAATAATGCAGGATAATATTACTAACCTGAATGGGCTGTAAGTTATTTGGACTGGAAGCATCAGGATTTGTCACGACAGTGATAAACTCTGGTTCTTGGCCTCTGGCAGACTGAGTCTGTGCTACGCTGCCACCGCCACTGGAACTGGAAGTAGTAGTCACGACAACCACATTTTGCTTAGAATCCACCCCTACCGCCGTGGAGCTACCCCCACTGTTATTAGCCCCGGTGGATGCTGCTGCGAGGGCATACTGGGCTCCTGTCGTAGTCATGGCAATCACTCCTTCGTCTCTCTCTGCACCCACTGAGTCGTCGCCACCACCGCTACTACCTCTCCGCTGCTGGAGAGACGAATCTATAACAGAGATACACACATACACACCATCTCACTAAATATCAATAACATCTTCCAGCAGAGAGATCTTAAGAATAGCATGCTTCTACAACCCCAACATCAATATCGCTTCATCAAAACAAGAATATTACTGGTAATTATGAAAACAAGATACATAAGATTCAAATAATCTTATAAATATTTTAAAATAAAATATCACTTTTAATATCTCTTCTTTGATATAAATTATTATAAAATTACATAAAATCTATTGTGTAGAGTCTGTAGAGAGTACAGGAACTCTTAAAATTGTCTGTAAATTAAAAGAGAAAAATTTTCACATATAATTATAATGTTAAATATTAAACTCTCTCGTCTTTTAAATATTATTTCTGTTAAAAATGTGAATAGAATTTGAAACTATTTTCTGTACAATAACTACAAGATTGTTAACAAATTATACTCATATTGAAGAGCGTAGTACAGTCGCATAAACCAAGTTATCGCTAAGGAGTAATGAGAAAGAAAGAACAGAGAGAAAGCCATCTCGTACTACTGATTTTCTAAGAATAACGACTTTAACTTCGGGACGAAAAACTAATTTTGAATCGGCGAAATGTCTTTCGGAAACGAGCTGACAACAAGCGCGGCGCGCGCGTTGCCGAAGGAACGTCACGACAAGGATAAAATCGCTATCCGCGTCCCGGCCGTCGTCCTAACCTATATCGCAAAGATCGTAATATAACGTACTTTCCTCGCAGGTGCGGCGCATTCAATAATCTGCAGATCAAAGGGAAGCCCCGGCGGGCTTGCGATACGAATGGAACACGTCACTGCCATTATTACGCGCGTATATCATGGTGTATTGGCGCCGTGTACCTGTTGGGGCGGCACTGCAGGTACCAAACACAATGTATCAAGGGGAAGAAATCGGCCGGGGGCCGGGGAGAGAAAGGGAGAAGGGTGAAAAGGGGCGCGCGAGGGTGTCCCAGAGCCACGATGCGCTACCCACGCGTGACTGGACATAAGGCTCGCTTTAAGGGGGTTGGAACATATAAATGAAGGCGGCACAGGATCACGAAAGCAATTAGAGAGTATTATCCTGAGTCCAGCGTTATAACCCTCGGCTCTTTTCCTCCAAGGATGGACCGAGGGCTAATAAACGACGCACACTATCGTGTTAATACGCTTCGCGAGGGAAAGGTAGCCATGCCATGCTTCTTCCCCGTCTCTTTACGTTTCACTTCTCTGCAAACTGTGCAATAAAATACATAATATATATCATTTTATTTTATCTAGAGTATATAGAGCCTCCGTTCTAATATTAAAAATATAATATGAGATTCCCTGTTAAATACAAGGGAGCCATATGATAAAAAAATCGTAGCATTGTTACTCGACAGTATTGATCAGGAGAAAATATTGTGTAATAG
>Ga0157363_1007349_pt1 | contig 10432 bp, 6 predicted proteins | sample AttsexASBM1_FD_111477 | JGI IMG/M metagenome (GOLD analysis project Ga0157363, IMG submission 111477) | Fungus gardens microbial communities from leaf cutter ant in Ribeirão Preto, State of São Paulo, Brazil - Atta sexdens ASBM1 | ecosystem: Host-associated > Fungi > Mycelium > Unclassified ...
AAACCATATGATGAAAGAAAGCAGCATAGCAAATTCTTCTTTAGCTAATGATATTCACACTCATTCACCAGGAAAGACCAATCACCAATACCAGTTCAGCGGAAAAGAGAAGGCAAGGAGGAATAAAAGACGAGAAAAGAAATAGCTACTCGTTAAGGCAAGTGGGAGATTCACGGGCAGTAGCTTAGACTCTCCCGAAGGCCCCTCATAGTTGGTGCAATGCGGAAAGGAGCCACTCAATTCTTTATGTTATGAGCAATTGAAGAGAAGAGAATCCACTCGGGAAAAAAAGCAAATTCTTGCATTTGATTTGAGGGGACCCGGTGAAAGGCTATTAATAGTAAATAGACATGGGCTCCAAAAAATAATCAGCCAACACAAAAAAAGAGTCAACAATTCCTACCGCTTAAGAAGTTGAGAGAAGATATTTTTCCCAATGGATAAGCAAAAAAGAATGCGAGCTGAGCCGGAACGGGAGGACGAGACTTTCTCACTTACTTACTATACATAGGCGCACGAGTGCCACTGGCTTTAAAGTCTTTTAAAGAACTAAAACCGCTATTGTAGTAGTACTTCTTGCCGAAAGGATTGAAAGCGATATGTATGGATTTACGAATCAGCGAATGTAGAATAGAATAACTTAATAATCCCTGACCCGACTCTGTCTTTGGGCTTTGGGCTAAAGCCTATAGTTCTCTCCTCACTAACGGAAGTATCTTAGTAAGTAGCATCAGCTCTTCCGGGGGGAAAGCAAAGTAAGGAGTATTCGCGGGCTATCCACAAGCATTAGTTCTCCCCCTGACCTGCCTCCCAACCTCAAGATCAGCGGACGACGCCTTCTTCCGAAAGTCCTCCCTCTTTGCTTTGCCCCAGCGAAAGAGACTGAAAAAGATCCGTATCCGATTCCTCGGGTCTTGCTGCGTCAGCTACCGTAGATAGGAGGCTTTAGCCTATAAAGTATAAAGCAGCTTAGTAGTCGGAAGGAAGCAAAGAAAAGTATGCCCCACATCTATGTCAACAGGGTGGAAGTTCAAAGCATCGAAGATGAGTACATGGAAGCACCAATGAAGAAAGTCCAGAGTGCAGATATAACCTTCTCGACAGAAGACATCTTGCTGGACAGGAAGAAGCATACATAAGCGGCCTCTTTATCTCACCGGTGACATCGGCGAAAGAAAGAAGGCTACCACGGGTAGAGATCGACCCTGGGGCCGCCATCAACGTGATGCCACTGCGGGCCCTAGCCTATCTAGGAATTCATTCCTACGAGCCGGCTATGAACTATGACTCTTGACTGATAGCTTTTAGCCTAAGACCTTTCCAACTATGAGATTCCCCACACCCACAGCTGAATGTCGTACCTGACTTCTAGGCCTAACTAACAGGTAACTTTACCCTCTCCCTTACTCTAGCGAAGAAGTCATTTCCTTCCTTCTCGTTCGATCCAACCGGATTCCCCTTTTTCTTCTGCTTTTTGCTTCTTGAGGGGGGTACCTTTGCTGGCGTAGCGGGTAAGACCTCTTTCATGTGCCCAATCCTGCCCTCCAGCTGAGTCAATAGCAGGGCATTCTCTAGCAGCTCCAAGAGCGGATAAAGCGAAAACTGCTTCTGAGGGGATTTCCCTGGAAAGTCTATCAGTCCCACAGCACTCTTGCTATTGATCGGATTAACTCTTTCGTATAAAGAATGCGAATAGGGGATTCGAGAACAGTAAGAAGGGCCGGGTCTTTAGGGCAAGTAGTCCTTGGTGAGGGAAAAGAGCTATCCGAAGTCGGATAACTGGATTAGAGGGAAGGCGGGAAAAAGCACTTTTGACTCTTACTGGTATCATATCCCTGCGCCTTCAAGGGTAATCATGCGCATGGCTCCATCCAACCAAAATGTGAGTCTAATCTTCTCCTCGGTCCATTAAAAAATTAACCCCCCTCTTTAGACATAGATGGATTTCTTACTGATCCCGCGGTACAGAATAGGACCAAGAAATACGTTATAGAATAAAGAAAGAGTGAAAAAGTCTAGCTCCAGTTAGTCCAGTCATTCTAGCTCCCCGGGTTATACTAGCTCATTCCAGCCCTGTGGAGTCGACGCCTTTACGTCTATAGGGGGCGTAACTTGACAGGTTTAGTCATTCCAGTCATTCCGGTAGGTATAGTCAGTATAGTCGGAATTGGGATAAATGAAATACATCTCGGTCGGAGTTCGGTTCATCAGCTGTCTCGATCGAATTGAATTAGCAATCTCTCCACCAGCCATGGTAGATCTTCCATTGGCTTTCTACCTTTCCCCGGACCCGAAAGAATGTTCTTCCTCTAGCCGACTCACACCCCAAAAGCTCTTGAATCTGGTGATCAGAAATCGTCACCCTTCAGAGAGAGGAGGGCTCGTGGTGAGAGGAAGGAAATGATTGAGGGGCCGGGTTCAAAGTCTACTGCTGGATCTATGCCCCTGGGCTAACATCTGTATCTCGATCCGTATCTGTGACTGGCTTGGGGGGGGTATGTATCCGCTCCCAGGTCACCAACGCCAGGTATCGATCCGGATCCGAGGATCTGGGACGCTGCTGGACCGGAACAGGCCGCTACAATGGATATGTATCTTATGAGGACCGAAGACTCATCAGGACTTGTAACTACTACGGCCGGATGCGGTCTTGATCCCGTTCTACCCCCACCTCTATCGCTTTCGCTCCCAGCCCTGCTCGGCTCCGCTTACAGGTGCTGATCCTAGGTATAGATATGCTATCGGATTGATCTGCTGCTGTTTTGTCCTCAGGTTCTATTCAATCAACCAGGGCTTGCGTGCGGGAGCAGGATTCGCTTTCCGAGAAGGGTGAGCCTTAGAACTTTAATTACCCATCCCCCTATTCAACAACAGAGATGGGATTTTATTCGAATGAGGCTTTCCCGCCCCTTCGGTCAGTGACTCTTGCCTTTAGTAGGAATAGTCATGCTATGGTCAGTTCCTTCCGTTCGGAACTTCTTGTATGGGCGGAAGTTTTTCATCGGGTTAAGAAAAGAAAAGTGAAGAAAAAAGGAGCGGATTAGGTATTCCTGTCAGTGGATTAGCTATTCCAAACCTGTCCTTGCGGAACTGGCTTGGCTTCCGGAAGAGAGAGTCCTGTCAGTGGTCAAGAAAGCGGGAGCAAAGGGTGTAAGCGTAGGCAGCGCGAGCGGAGGCAGCAAGCGGTGCTAGAGGGGCAGAGTCAAGTCAAACAGCTTGACTGGCTGGGAGAAGAGAACTACTCGACTGGCCCTATAGAATGAATTAAGGCCAGTTTCACGACGTATAAGGTGGCATGACTTTTGTTTATGTATCAAGATATTCTTCTGTCATTTGCTAGGGAAAAGACTTCTTGAAACGTTTGAATTAGCAGCTTCCTGTCTTTCCTGTTTCTGACTTCCGAGTTGGTGAGTCACTCGCTAGTGTTGTCGCTTTATCCGTGGTGGTCTTTCTCTATTGGTCTTGCCTTATTGCTGCTTGCTGACTTATTCTCAGAAATTAGCTTAGCCCCTATTCTACTCGATAGAGTGATCGAATCGTACGCTGTGCGTGCCATTGATTGAATTTCGCTAATCGACCGCTATTAGATAGATAGATTCGCCTCGAGGGTTGTGCGATAACGCTTGTTCTTTCTTTCACACGGAGCGCTAACTCGAAATCTCATAGAATAGACAGATCGGATCGTAACCAGGCGAAAGAGAGTTCGACTTCCTCACCCGTTGAAGAAGCCGTGATTGCTTGAGTTGAATCAGTGGAGTTTAGGAAGGTGGTAACGTATATAATCTAAATGGCTGCTTTTAGCTTTGAAGCCAAGGCAGTAGCCTGTCCTTCTGATCTTAGTTTGAATTGGCTATGGGTTGGGTCACAAACGGCAGAACAATAACTAAGGAGCGAAAGCCGGATCTTTATCGATTCATAGTCCCGCTACTAGCTACTAGACTGAAAACAACAACTTGACTTCAATACTAAAGGCGATAGAGTAGAAAGGGAAGGAAGAGATAGAATCCAGCTTTTTTGCAGTGGTCCCGGCTCTCGTATTGCTTTTGGTATGGAATGGGCCAAAAGGACGACGGGCACCCCTTTTGCTTTATTCCATTGATTCAAGCTTTTGCCAGAGAAAGACTTCTCCATTTCATTTCTGGATTTCGAAATAGAACATCCGGCTATTCCTGTAGGTTGTTGACCAGATACGCACCTGGGAGTCTCTATCAAAGCGATTCTCTTTCTTGCTTATGATCCACATTAGTGCAACGGAATTCTGTAATCACCGCATTACCGGAAGAAAGCTCATCAACAACCGTAGGCGCTGCAGTTGTAAAGCCAAGAATGGTTTGGTAAACCCCTTAGGTGTAACATTTCTAGAGATCAAACCTCAAACTGACTAATTTCACATCAAAGAGAAGATTGGCCCTCCCCACTGGAAAGATGTCTTCCTTATTTCAGTCTATCTATAGGCAGATGCCTCTCCAACCCGCCCGGATCAGTCTATTAAGAAAAGGATGCCTCACAATTGAAGTTGGTTGGAAAGACTTTGGGACTTAGTCTGGCTATTACATCATCCTCGGATGAGATCTCTTATCATAGATCGGACTATTCCTTCTTCCTCAAATAAGATATTAGCTGTGCCCGACTCATAAGGAGGCTAACTCGCCGCAAGTGAATAAGTTATTACACTTCCTAATGATCATGACTCAAGCTTAGGCACCCGCTCGATCCGGTTTAAGAATCAAACCTCGCAAATGGTTCTGCTGGACGGGATTTAACCTCCCTAAATTGAACAAGATTCCCACTTCCGAGTTTGGATACGGAGCTTTGCCTTTTCTTTCTATGGATTTCTTTCTCCCTTCCGCTAATTGCTTACGAACCAGGAGGCTGCTGAGGCCCCTTCCTCATTAACTTTGAATGCATGCTATGTATTGAATTGAGTATTGAATGGAAGCGGTTTAGGTACCAGATGACGAGAAAGTCCTAACTTAACTAACGTAATGGGTTGTGTACCGGTTGAGGAGTAGGACCCGGCCCTTAGGCCGCGAGGATGAAAGCGTAGTACTTTCTATACGTCAATAGGACTTCCTCATTCTATATGAATAAGCGCAAGTTTCCCTTTTTGAATGAGAATTAGCTGAACCGCGCGTCGGAAGTATCTCAGGCTAGGCCTTACATCCTGATCCAAGCAAGCAAAGGAGGGAAGGGAAGAGACCTCTTAGTTGTTTTTGTTCGTTTACCAAGTTCGGCATTAAGGCTTTGCTCTAATGAAGAGTTCTTTCTATCGATCGCTTTCGCCCCTTGTAGGAAGCATGTCTCTACTTCTTTTCCCAAGATCAGATCTCGAACCTATACTCTATTGAATCCCAGGCCCCTTTATGTTACCATCACTTGGTTGCTCCAGAATGAATGTACTAAACCATCCATACTCGAAGAAAGGGCTACTCCCCCTTAATGGACTAACGAGGACGCGGAAAAGCATCTTTCTAAAGAATCGCCATCCCCCTATTCAACAACAGCTCACCTGCGGCAACCCTTCTCCGACCAATTGAAGTGGCCTAACCACGTGTATAGGCGTAGGAATTTTGCTCTACCTTGAACACTGGAGTCTTCTTGTAGCTATATCTTACCACTGGATTGGACCAAAAGAAAGCCTCAATCTACTCTAATATGTTAATAACGGATCGAGTCCGTTAGTACGAGCAGCCCTAAGATTGAGGGGAGTGGGAAACGTATACTATACTCCCATTCTTCTAGACCAAGACATACCCGATGATAAGCAATGAATTGAGGATCCACAATGCCATGATAGAGTTTTCGCGTTCATACAAGAGAGACTCCGTAGGCGGATGAAGAGCCAGGAGCGGGAGCCCCAACTAGAATAGGTGAATTATTAACCAACTATTCCACCTCCAAGGATGGAAAGAGCCGATTCGTCTTTGAGCATCGCTGGCAATAAACCTCGTTGAGAGAGCAGCACGAACCTAGGTTTATTATACAGGAATGGAATCATAGATTGAAGCTTAGGCAAGCCCCTTGAGACTGACTAAGTAAGGAGCAGCGGCTGCCCACTCTGCCTTTCCTTCTAATGAGGATTCGAGTGTACTAACTAAGGTGATCTCTTTCACTCTCTTTTCAGTTTATCCATCCCACAGTGAGCAATTCCCGATCACTCGAAAATAAGTTTCTCTATCCAAAGGGGTTGGAGTCGTTCTAGAGTGAGAAGCAGAATGACTTTTTTCAAATAAATAGATAGAAGAGGCTTTCTGATAAGCCCACCCAGCGAAAAGAGTGGCTCTCCGGCAAACAGGAAAGAAAGGGCTGTTCAGGACAAAGCTCTAATCCCATAGGTGGGCCAGGCGGGAATCCAGCCAGTTCAAATCCAATAGCCTGCACCTCACAACTAAAGATGAAAGGAAAAGCCACTCTTTAAGCCAAGAAAAAGGGCCTTTTTCATGCTTCTGATTCGAATTTATTCTCTCTTTACTGCCCTGAGAAAGCAAAGCTAGCCTTTTAACATAGAATTTTCCTCTGACGAGGAGGATGTTCTTCGATCCCTATCCTCTTAGCCGCTTAGATCAATACCTACTGCCCCCGATGTGCAATCCCCAGTTTATATAAAAGCCTATTCTCTTTTTTCACCCGGAGACAGAGCCTCTTCTTGAAGACCCTTCCTAAGACAAGCTTACCTAATCGATTGAAACCTGTATTTTCTAGTTGAGCTATCTCACAATCTTCCTCTTTATAGCCCATACTTTCTCGCATCCCAGCGCTTCTCGCCATATTCCGATTCTTATGCGGGCTCTTTCTTGCTCGTAACTAAATCGATCGAGCAGTATATCACCCATACCCTGAGGAAGGCACGGGAGCACCCCCCAATGAGATATTTGGCTTTCCTCACTTCTTCGTAGTGAGTGATTAGGCTTGACTTAGTTGATTCGGATTCTGTTTTATAAGAAATAGTATAGTGCTCTCTTTTCAAGAGCAACAATCCCATTTTCTTCTTTCTATTTACCAAAATGACCTCAAACTCGTGATCCTCGTTAAAACGCCTATTTTCATGCTTTTTAAGTTAAGTTAATTGGACCCCGCCTCTTAACTTAACTTAAATGGATTTATTAGTAAAAAACTCGGCCTTAGAGAAGAGATTTTGTATTGACTTACAACATTCACATTTCCTTTCTCTACTGAGCCTGCTAGCTACTTGGAGGGTGAGTACTTCCTTCGGGTGACGAGGACACTACCTCAACGAAGACAGAAAAAGCTAATTCATTTCGTAGGGTGAAGAGGTAAACTAAAGAGTCTAAAGGAAAAATAAGGAAGATTGAAATGGAACTTTCTTACACGACTTTCAAAAATTTTATGCGCAGTCTTTATGGACTACTTTTAGTACGTAAAAAACGAAAGGCCTACCTTTCGTTAGAAGACTAGCTAAGAGAATAAGCAAAGGTACCTTAAGCGATAGCGAAATGGCGATAGGCCTGCATCCCTATTCCCTCGCTCTACGACTACAACTGAAGGAATGAAGGCTTAGACTTGCTGAGCTGAACCCGATTCTCAACTTTTTTTTTTGGGATGGGGCGGCTTGCCTACATAGAGGCTTCAGCTAAACTGAGACCAGATAAAGCTCCATCTTGTTCTATAAGTGGTAAGTATCAGGGTGTGCTAATGTCTGACCGGCATGCTGAGCCCTTCATAGCATAGGACCCACAATCCATTTATCCGAATCCCACGCTATGGCCAAGCGACTCTCATTTCTAACTTAGAGCGAGACTACAAAAATGGATATAAAATAGGGATGGCTAGACCCCATTCATCCTCTCGTGGATCACCCTTACTGGTCGCCGTAGAAAGGAAGGGATTGGATAAAAGAGGACACCCCCCCTCCACTTACTAAGGCCCTCGAGAAAAAATGAAGAGTGCATGAGTGCAATGATGGGTCCTAGAGCGAGGTCTATTCACCCACTCTCAGTTAGACCCCTTACATTACACTCCTTCACCCCCCCTTAGTCTCTCGCTCACATTTTTAAGGATGTCAAATCAAGAAGTCATCTCACGGCCCCCCTTCTCGTTCTCTTGGGGGTAGCCCCGGTCAGGACGTATTATCTACATCAATAACCTGTACCAACTGAATCTATGTTCACCGATAAAGTGAAAGTATGATAGACCATAAATTTCCTTCTTTCTAGCTTTGAAAAGAGATCCTAAGACACCACAATGATTTATAAAGGAACTCTCCTCGGCTCCGGGTTAAGGTATTATCTTCATCTTTGAGGTCTAGTCCCCTATCAATAATAGGCCATGCTTTCTTTGTAGATGCCTCCTTAGAGAAATTCCCCTAGTCGGCCCGAAGGGAATCCGTGTAAGAGCCCCGGCTATATCTATCTATAGGTTCATTTGCTTCTTTCTTTGAGATGAGGACTAAGTGCTAGCGAGTGAATGTGCTTGCTGCAGGTGTAGTACCAGACGCGGATGGTCTTATTCGTATCAGCTACCTTTTCTTAAGCTTAACGCCCTAATCCCTATCTAGTCTTCGAGAGCGAGGGTTTCCTTGTGCCTAATCTTATAAAGATCAACCGCGAGCCTTTTTCTTGCTTTTCGCATTGCTTTTCCTTGAGGTGTGGGCCCATTTTGAGGAAAATCGTATCGGCCAGATGGAATGGTAAATAAAAGATCTGGATTAGGTCAATGAAAAGGAATAAATCAATTGGAAGCTGAATTGAGTGACTTGTGTCTACTAGTTCAATGCCCCCAACCATTGAGATTGATTCTTTCAGGGGAATCCGGAAAAAAAAGGGCAGAAGTAAAAAGGAAGCGATGGGATTGAACTTGAACGAGCAAGGATTGGTTCGACAGTATTTAGTACGCATCGCATTCAGCTTCGGCTCTAAGTGCTATAGGAACTTCCTTTCAGAAGGACTGAGTCGGAATCCAGATTGTTTGGAATCGAACTCTAAGGCTCAGGCAGGTACTACGGCATGATTGGGTTAGCTAGACTCATTGCGCCGAATAGAATAAGTTGTTCTAGTTACCTTTCAAAGCAAAGAAATAGGCGCCTTGTGGTGATTGTAGTTCTTGTAGGCCAATCGAATGCTTATCCTAGATATAGAGTCCACTGAGCCGAAATTGACTTTTTTAAGTAAAGTCCTTTCGTTCTTTTTCCGGATTCCCCAATTCAGATAGGGGTAAGAAAGAATTGGCTTAAATTCACATAGAACCGATGTGGACAAGTCCAATTGTAGATCATGCTTTGACTTCAACCCGATTCCTCGACTCCTTGAAAGCACGGCACACTTTCTAGGACCGAAAGTACCCCACCATTTATGTTACCCTCCCCTCCCCTAAGATCGAAAACTAGAACTATTTTGAGAAAAGCCGGACACAAGCCATACTTGGGCACCTTAGGCATCATGGATGAAGGAAAACCAGGCATGATTCCAAGTGTTAATGTGAAAACTAGTGTGCCCACTTTATCCGCCTTGCAGCTTGTCAAGGGAGTCAAGAAGGACGAAGAAACTTTTGTGGCCCACCATTTGTTAAACCCCCTCTTCTCGGGCGATAGGGGTTCCTCTTTAGACTCCGAGGCTCGAGTGGATGGACCCGCTTAACATCCAGTTGGATACCGATGCGATAGCCTTCCCTACCAACTTAGCTCGAGGAATTACTAATTGAAATGCCAACCGTTGTCCTTCATTCAGGCTAACAAACTCAACTCAGATGCCAAAACTATTATTTCCTCAGTCGCTGCGGCTACCTTTCCTGGGGCTTTGAAAAAGAAGGTTCCAATGAATCCGAGGAAAAGAGCACATTATGGCCATGACCAGCTAAAGATCACCGCCATCTCACGAATTGGATTCGAACCAATCAAGCTACTTTCCTTTTAGTAGTCGTGAGGGGGTTTCCACCCTACTGCCCAGGTAGAGTGGAATGGCTAGGCTCCCCTCCCACCTTTCGGTGAGATATTTTGCCTTAGCACTTTAGGCCTCATTGAAGTCAAATCTTTCCATTCTTCGGTACTCGGACAAAGCCTAATACGATTATGAGGGGGGCATGATATCCCAAAATTCCTAAAGTACTTGCTGCACTTCCTGAGAAAGAAGTTGTCTTGGTATTGGATCCGCTCTTCTGTTAGCATGAACATGAATTAGATTCTATTCGTCTTCTTTATTCTTAAGAGAACCCCCCACCCGAACCTTTCTTAAGACGACCAAGCTCTCTCGAATGAGTTCTATTTTTTCTGCTTTCGAGATACACTGTGGGCAAAATCTCCTCCTATATAATAACTGAAACTTTGCGCATAGATCGTCCTGAAGACGGATGGGCTGGGAAGAAGTGGCATTTGGAAGTGTTGCTGACTTAACATTTAGGTTTCGGCATAACAAAGCTTGCACTGTCTTTTCGCACTTAGGCGCACAGCGTGCCATTGGTAATGATTCTACTACGGTGC
>Ga0157363_1007350_pt1 | contig 10431 bp, 6 predicted proteins | sample AttsexASBM1_FD_111477 | JGI IMG/M metagenome (GOLD analysis project Ga0157363, IMG submission 111477) | Fungus gardens microbial communities from leaf cutter ant in Ribeirão Preto, State of São Paulo, Brazil - Atta sexdens ASBM1 | ecosystem: Host-associated > Fungi > Mycelium > Unclassified ...
CACGCACACACGCACACACGCGCACACACACACACACACACACACACACACACACACACACACACACACACACACACACACACACAATAGCATCTAAATATTTTTTCCAATTTTTTAAATACTAAATTCATAGAATTTACATGTAATATATTTTTTTCTCATCGTTATTGATTTCACATAGAGATGTAATATGTGTGAATCTATTCCCAATAAGCATACAAATTTGCAAAATATTTTTTAAATGTTTATTTAATATATTTATATTAAATAAATATTTTCAGAACATTTTTTAATGTATGCTAGTTGGATGATTTTACATTAATAATACTTGGAAGATTTTAATCTCTTGTGGAAATTAAACAAAATTTTGTTTAGAGAAACGTAAATCACAATAAAATACATATGTAGTAACTATATCATAGCAAAAAGTATATAATTAGTATATAGTATAATTAGTATATAGTATAAATAATTAAAATTTTTGCCATATTTTATACATCTCAATGTGACATTCAAATATAAAATGAAGACAAATATACAAAATACTTTTTTATTTGACAATTGCATCAGATCATAATGAATACCTTCCAAGTATTATAAATGGAATACTCGTACTTTCTATAATATATTATTTTAAAAATTTATCAAATTATTATCTGATGAGTCATATTAATAAATTAAACTGATCCAGAACATTATTGTAGTGCTTCATTTTATTATGTGATATGGGAAAAGTCAGCACCTTTGTCATTACTGGTTGACCGTTTCTTTTGATTTCGAATATGACTGTGCCACATACCATATAAGAAATATACGCCCAAGCCTGCAATAGCATGTTAAAACAATAAAATATATATCAACGTATTTGTAAATATTTATATTCATCTCGTAATATACTTACCAATTGCTATCCATATGGCGAATAATATCCATGTGTCTTTATCCAAAGTCATCATAAGATAAATATTAATGAGAATACTGAATCCTGGCAAAAACGGCACAAACGGCACCTAAAAATTTAAAAAATATTTAAAACCTATTTAATAAATTATTGTTTCAACATGTCATTTAACCATTAATTCGCAATATTATTTTTTTTCTATTAATTTCCCTGGAATATTTTTCAAAGAAAAATTAAAAATATCAATAATTAAAAATAAAATAAAAATTAAATAACAATTCATTGAGAAATAAAGATCTGAGATGAGATACTTACAAGGAACATTATCTAATTAATATACCCTAATTTTGATGAAATTTATGCCAATTAAAATAAATCAAAATGAAAAGTAATAATGTCAATTTTATTGATAACCATCAATGCTAAAAAACATGGTTAAAAAACAACATGAAATGTTAATAGCACTTATCAGATTGCAACCCATATGGCTTCTTGAATACAATCTGTCACGTTGACAATTGTTGATAAAAGTGGCATTATTCTTTTCATTTTGAGCATATTTTCATAGTAAAGTTTCGTAAAAATCGATGAATATCATGTGATGAATTTTAGTATCTCTTATCAATATTAAAGTAATATACTCAAGGAGATACTGACCGAATAGGATCATTATTTTATTATTTTATCGACTTACACATAGTTTACAATAATATTCTCATGATTTATGACACATCAATACGTCAATATAGTAGCATTATATACGCTACTATATCAATATCATATGTACAAATTTTGAAGCACACTGATGATTTCAGAATCTTCTTAATGTTTATATGTAATATTCAATAATAATAATAGAAATAAATAAAATGTAAAATAATGTTCTTATATTAATGTCGCAAATTAAGAATTAATAAGATAATACTAATAAAGAAATTGTAACAATAAAAAACATACATACCGAAAACGCGAGTTTTCTGCCGGAGACTGGTTGAAAATAAATAAAACTAAGAGTGATCACGAGTCCAATGACGAAAATTACGAGTAACATTATGAAAGCGACTTTTCCTGCGGCGATCTCTGTCGTATACATCGATAATAATATGGCAGTACAGATACAAAGAAGAACTACAAAAAATTTAATTTTACATGAAATTTAATTTACATGAAACATGTAAAATCTCGAGGTCAACATTATTAAAACAATAATAAGACTTACTATAGCAGCATACTAGGACAGTAACAATCTGCGCTGTGAGTTTCGTAGAATGATTTAATTTGTTTGCACTTATCAATTGTTTTACGATAAATACAAAAGTCCGTGGATTATGGTCGCCTTTCTTCTCATATGCTTCGCTTTCCTCATATCTACAAAAAAATTATATTTGTTATCGACAAAAAGGATTTTGTCATCGATATTAATCTGTTCAATTTATTTTTAATCTCATTATCAGTCCAATTAAATTTATTTTCAACATATTTTTCAAACATATTTTCAACTTCAATTCTTAAACAAATCAATTTAACTATAATCCTACATAAATAAAATTAAGTTAGAAATTTAAATTTACCGTAAAATAAGTACGCAAGATGCAACAATTGAATATGTAAGGAGCGTACAAATACTCATCATTTTAACTAGTGGATCAAGTTCAAATATTGTTGCTAGAATGCCTGGAATAATATAATCATTAAATGATTATATAATTAATTATACAATAAAATAGTTGTTTCAAGAAATTATTAATTAAATAATTGTTTCAGACAATTATTATTACGAACCCGTAAGTAGTCCAGCGGAAAGCGTGCCCATAATAGGAGTTTGAAATCGGGAATTTATGTTGCCCATCCATTTGAAGACCAATCCATCTGAAGCCATGGCATAAATCACTCGCGGCAGCGGAAACATCGAACCTAACAGACTAAAATAATTAATCAATAAACGAAAATATTTATTTATCCTTACTTTAATAAGAAATCCTTTAATAAGATGGATTATAATACAAAACAAAATATAAAAAGATGTTTGTAAATTAAAAAAATTTTGAAAGAATTACATCTATCTGAAGACCTATCTGAAAGATCTGTATGTGAAAATTATTTACTACTTTATTTTATTAAAAAATATATTTTTTTTAAATTGATGCAGCTGTAAACGATATTACCTAGCGCATAATCCGCTAATCGCTCCGATCGTCACGAACCACTTGGCCCATTCCCACCCTATAACGTCAAATATATGCGGGAATGGTGCCTCAGGATTTTGTTCATAGTACGGTAGCACGGTAGTGAGCACTACGGAAACTCCGAAGTATGCAAGAAAGACAATCGTTAGTGACGCGACGATTGCAATAGGAATGGACCGTTGTGGATTCTTAGCTTCTTCTCCCGTAGTGGCCACGCAATCGAAACCGATGAATCCATAGAAACATGCAGCCGCACCTGTTATAATGCCTGATATACCGTAAGGCATAAATCCCCCTTCTCCATTCTCGCAGTCTGTTTCTGTGCAACTGGGTTCCGTTTTCCAGTTATTAATGTCAGCTAGAAATCGTTACAAATTTTATGTTGTATTTTATATATATATATATATAAAAATATTAAAATATATATTTATGTATAACTATATTGGGACAAAAGTTCGTAGCGGTACTTCATTTCATGCCTATTGTTTTTAAAAATACATATATTTTTTAATTTGACAATTATACTATTCATGACAATTATACAATTATATATTCGATAAAGCAAAGTTTCAGCTTTAAGAATATGTTTTCTAAATTGCGGAACGATGATTTTTAACAATGACGAAGTTATAATTAGTCAAAGTTAAAGTGCTTCTTTTATTTAATCCAATAACTCAGTTTAATAAAAAAGCTTAGTAACATTAAAAAAAAAAACGATTTTGTAGGAAAAACTTTAAGCTTTCACATTAAAAAATTGAAAATAAAGCCTTTTTACAGCTGTTTAAGTTTTAAAATTCGTAGTGAACTTTTGTTCTAACCCTATATTATTTCAATTTTTAAATAATTCTTTTCTTCTTCAAGTGCCATGTACAGAATCTCAGCATGTAAACGCTTCGCTTTCATATGCAATCTGATCGTACAAAAAAGTATATATGGAGATCTACAGTTCTTGCCGATTCCAAACAACAATTTTTGATAGGGAGGTTTCCTGAGCAAATATACTATTCGATAGTTTGCCATTGTTTTCCGAGAGGAGCTATGAGTGTATGAAAATTTTTCTGCCGAAGATCGAACCCAGGATCTCTAAGTATATCAGTGCATTGTTTATTACACCATACTCGCGCTCAAAAATAATTCTTTTACTCATATTTAATAATATAATAATATCAATAGTATTATTAAATAAATTATTAATATAAATAGTACAGTTTGCAATTATTAATATAAATAATACAGTTTGCAATAAAAAAGTTACAAAGTACATTATTAAAAGAAATTATAACATTTGGAACAGCTTATAAATAATTAGCAAGCTGATTATTAATTCGATGTAAGAAGACATGGAATAGAGTCGAATTAGAAGAGTATTTACCTTTCAAGGAACCAGCAATTATGACAAAAAGTACAACAGACAGGTTCACCAGAGTGAATATATTATTCACCATCGAAGATTCTTTGGCTCCGAAAGCAAGAGCGACTGAAAATGAAATTATATATTGTTTTCGATATGTTTTCATTCAAGCAATTGTGTAACAAATTAACAAATCAATATTACAGAATTTGAGTGTTTTATGTTACGAAAAAAGATATGTGTTTTATATAATTCTATCAGAATCATTTCATTTACTAAAAACATATTATGAGATTTGATTAAATTGATTGAAAAAAAGATCTTATCACCTGAGAAAATTAGAGTAACGCCAAGCGCAAAAAAATCCGGATATGATGATAAACTATCGACATTGATAGGCATCACCGATTCAAAGAAGTTTTTCATGCTGTCATTGAAGAGTACATCGACGTACGTGCTGAGAGCACGTACCACACTAGCCGAGCCAATCACATATTCCAAAATCAAGGTCCAACCCATAAGAAATGCTACAAACTCGCCTATTGTCACGTAACTGTAAATATACGCGGATCCTGCGCGAGGTACTCGTGCGCCGAATTCGGCGTAACAGAGACCTAAACAAAGATATTATAAAAATTTAGAAATGTTACTGTGAAAAACATGCGCTTTCGCACGATATATAAAAATATATATTAAAGTAAAATCATCAAAAAATAAATAGCTTTTGAGATATTTTTCTGTATTAATTCTATATTTATGTATTAAAATATAATATATCAAATATCTCAACTAGAAAATTTATTAGTAAACACAAAAAATCTGTCATATAAAATCGTAGACAAAATTAACAAAATTTAAAGAAATTTTTTATAATAAATACAATTTGTTGTTTGTAGTTTTTATCAATTATTAATATAATGCAAATCGATAAATTTTACTTTAGAATTTACTTTAATAAAAATAACGAAAAGATACACAGATATCACTTAAATAAACAAAAATTTATATTGTTTACATGCGGCATCTATTAATCATCGTTAGTCAGCACGGTTATCATTATAAATCATTATTTATCAAGTGCGCAAAACAGCTAACTGCAAACATTATCTTAAGATTATCCGTATCTCTTCGTATCGATTTATTTTCCAGAAATCTTTAAATCCGGTAACGAAATTCTCGAATGAAACAAATATCGCGTCTCGAAGCAGCATCAGCGATTTTGTTATCATAATCTGTATAGTTTGCGTATTTATATCGCTGATTGAGATCTGCTCGAATAACAAGACTGAAAATACAGACTAAAAGATACAGACTGGAAGAATAGCGAGATCGAATAATAACGAGATTGAAGATACAGACTGGAAGATACAGACCACGTCTATTATTTGACTCAATATTTAATTTCTAATTTCTTATGTTTTTTTATCAAGTTTAAAGCCTATTTTACAATTGCTTTTTGTTTCCTGTTTCTTTTTACTATTTTTTGACATCTTGTCTTTTTGCTTTTTATCCGGTTTTTTGTTTTACATCGCCCGAGATAAAAGTTAACCAACTTTGAAAGAAACAAAAAATATGTAGCAAGAAATACAATTGTCGATAAAACGGTTTGCAAAGGAGAAAAAAGCAAAAGATAAAAAGCAAGAAACAGGAAACAAAGAGCATATTGTAGAATAGGTTTAAGAATTAAAATTTTTTTAGAGATGTATCCAAAATTATTATGTTTTAATCGAATATTTCATAATACGAGAAAGAGAAATCGATAATGTTTGCCGAATGGTTCCTCTTATTATGTATCAATGTGATATCTGTAAATGAGTACCTGCAAACATTGATGCTACCGCAGCGATAGCGAATGAAATGACCACAGCAGGTCCAGCATGTTTCTTTGCAACAGATCCTGCCAAAATGTATGCACCTACTCCCAGAGTAGAGCCAATTCCTAAAGCTGTGAGATCAAGAGTTGACAAGACTCTTGCTAAGGTACTTTCTTCAGTATTGTCTACCACTTTCCTGCGACTAAATGCCTTGTATAAGTCACGTAATTTCCACTTCATTTTATATAACTAGAAAAAATATATACACAATTAATAATTTAAATAGATCAAAAATATTTGAAATTAATAGAAAATTAATTGGAAATGTTATAATTTAGTCTTCAGGATTAAAAAAAATAGCAAGTTGAAATTATTCGACATAATAATGTTTATCGACTACCTTTTTAATAAAACATAAATTAATTCCGTGAATAAAAATTATTTTCTCATAATTTATTTGTATCGTTTCAGATACGCCTTCTCGTTAGCATCAATGTTTCTATAAATACGACTCGTAAAATTGATGTATACGTGGCCGACACAATTTGCAAAATAATAGACGACTTACCACGATGAGTTTTGTCAAAGCAAAATCCATTTTTGCGAGGAAGTACAAGAAAGTTAAAAAACAAATTCTACGAACTGTCCGTTGGACAGTCAGCGCGTGACTAAGAAGACGTAATTAAAATGCCTTTATATAAATCACGCGACAATGTGCGATGTGCCGCTCCTTCTCATTTAATTGGCCGAATTGTCTCGCCGATTCGTAGAAGGGCATTTCTACAAGTAATCTTCTATCTATATTTATTACGGTTAACCATCAACTCTTCAATGCGAATACGAACGTCGCCATCTCATCTTTCAGTTGTCTTAAATGTTTCCAAGAAGGAATTAAAGTTTTTTAATCTCGATCCGATTCATTCATATATTTAATTTTTGGTCAATATTGAATTTCATCACATTAATCGTTTCATATTATCGTTTCATATTATCGTACTTTTTGGAACTTATCAGATTAATAAAAAAAAAAACCAATCACATGTTACGCATAATCATGGTGGAAGAAGACAAGTAATAATGTGTATAATTAAAAGGTCTAATCGCGTTGTTTAAATCTCCAAAAATTTTTAAATTTAAAATGAAATAGATGTATATTTTGAAAAGAGAAAAAACAAAGATGCTGCAAAAAATGTATAAGGCGAAAAATGTATAACGCGATCAAACTTAAGACAATAATGTGCAAATGAATTTTTTAAAATAGTCCGATAGGTTCCAAAAATATGATCGAATGAAGCGATCAATCAATACCGACCAAAAATTAAATATACAAATGAATTGGAGTTTGGATGAAATCGAGATTAAAAAACTTTTAATTTCCTTTCGACGGAATCTAATTCGAAATATACATCTATTTATTAATCCTGCCATTATAGTGGAATTAGCTATCATTTTGTTGTCGCGATACGGAATGAGTCGCGAATGTATATTAAAAAAAGAATAACAAATAAACATTATTGTTACATTGAAAAAAATGATGTTATATTGATAATATTATTTTAATTTAAAAAATAATATTATTTCATATCTTTAATTAATTTATAAAAATCATATTAATTCAATAACTGTACTAATAACATAAATAAAATTTTATTAAAAGAACGTGACATTTGTGTTAATGCCATTGGTATAACATTATTTTTTAATGTATGTATTCATGATAAATAAGCGATTCTTATTCGTCAGCGACCATATTATTTTGTTTCCGCGGTATCAATTGTACATATACATATAATAGTAGCTTCGGGAAGACTATTAGTGATCATCGGTATGTTAATTGTCTGACTTTTCTGATAGAAAGCATTATCTATCGTATCTTCTGTGTACACAATAAACGAGCTTCCATTTTTCCCACTTCTTCGTAATGTGTTATTGTTATATAATCTTTAAGTTATCATAGATATAAGTATTCGTGCTAAGTACATATGAAAACAGTCATACTTACTGTAAAATCGTGCAAAATGGATTTTGTGTTGAACTAAATAATATTATTTTTTGTTTCTAAAGTATCACGCTCGGATACATTGCATGATCGTACGTTTGCACTCAAGGTGTGCATATACTTCAGGTCAATTTCACAAATTTTTTTAATTTTGTACGTCACATTGATTTATGTATCTATCTCTGAGTTTCGAATTTAGAATCGGGAAGACTTTACTATTATTTTAAAATATATTATTTATACAGCAAAACATTGCACAGTCTACAGTTAAGGAATATTTTATTAAGAAAATAATTAATGTAACATATATACATAAATATTTTATCTAAGCTTTTTGTGTAAGTATTTATGTAGAACGATTCAATTATTTCCTAGCTAAGAAAAACTGAATTAATATTTAGATATAAATGCTTTACAAATGTTATAAAATTAATTTCATATGAATTAAATACATACGAAATTAATCTATAAAATGATTTAAATTAATTTAACTTAATATTTTTATTCATGTAAATCGTGTTACGCGAATAGCAATTTATGCAGGCGATTTGTACTGTTTTCAAATTCATATCCATTTAAACGACATAATTAAATAATAAATTATTAATACGCAAGGATTATATATAAAACAATGCTATTGTTTATTTGAATCGTGAAATGCAAAAAATAGCAACGGACTTTATTGCGAATACACAATATTTGGTACATCCAAAATCTGTCATCGTAAATAATTAACGTTTTTTAAGAATTACAATCGTGTTTTTTTTTTATACAACAGTTTTTTTAGTAGATAACACTTACAGTAAATATCGACGTATATCTTGGTCGGAGACTATAAAAATTTTATCAGATGTGCGCACGACCGTTTCGGCGCAGTTACTGTTCAATCGTACCTGAGCGATACTGTCGGTTATATTGCAAACGATCTTGAAATTGTTTTTACGAATGTAACTATTCTCTTTACTCTCCTTATCGCTGAATAAGATACCGATTATCCTCTACACATGTATGATGATACGATCATAATGAAGATATGTCGATATCCCCGAGCATTCCCCTCAAGATATTTCTGCAAGCTTGGAAAAAATGGTTTAATGACAAATGCAATAAATACATTTAAACTTTTCTACTTTTGCAAATATTTATTTCCATAAAATTGGTATTTTCATTTAAAATTCAATTGCTAGTTGTAAATATAATTTTAATGTAAAATGGATGGATTATATAATATATAATATGTATATTATAACAAATAAAAATATTTAAAAAATATTTAAAAAATATTTAAAAAATATATAAATCATACACACATATACACAAGCATACATATATATAAATATAATATTTCATAATAGAACATTGTTTCAGGTGGACGGATGTACGTTGTATAATACAGTTTTATATACATCACACAAATTTAAATTTGCAATAAAAATTTCTGGAATGATTAATTGAATGATGGTACGTCGAGTAAATATCTTCATGTATGTACATATCTGTATATATCTTCATACATATATATATATATATATATATATATATATATATATATGTTAGTAATCATAAAATTAGTAGTGCATAAGATTACTAATGCAAAAGTGATATTCCGAGACATTTTATATCTCGGTATATTTAAAATATTTAAAATCAATTTAAAACATAATACATTCATACGTCTACGAAACTGTAAAACTATTTTGCGTGTACAATCTTAATATTGTCTTGCTCAATTATTACATTAAAAAAGGTGTCTGTACGTATTCAGTCTGCAATAATGAGATTGCTCAGATTTATTAGCTGACTAAAACGTTAGCTAATTTCTGCAAAACTTCTGTCATTGAAATCTCGATGCACCCAACAAGGAAATTAAGATTGTTATGGCAAATATTCCATTATGTACTTTCCTTTCGTTTTCACCAGACTGAAATAAAAAATAAAATACTTACATTGTATTGTTTTCAAATTACCAATCAAAAACTTTATACTTACAATAACATAATAGTTACACCTATCGCCTCCACAACAAGAAGAACACTTCCAGTCCTGATACCAGATATGAGTGCAATCAGGCATATTATTGCGCTGCAGTCTCTCGCAATCTTTTTTAAAGGCACATCTTTTAGAGACGTAAAATTGTTTCTTGGCTCCCTGAGACCAATATGGTGTACCTATAATCATCA
>Ga0157363_1007351_pt1 | contig 10431 bp, 7 predicted proteins | sample AttsexASBM1_FD_111477 | JGI IMG/M metagenome (GOLD analysis project Ga0157363, IMG submission 111477) | Fungus gardens microbial communities from leaf cutter ant in Ribeirão Preto, State of São Paulo, Brazil - Atta sexdens ASBM1 | ecosystem: Host-associated > Fungi > Mycelium > Unclassified ...
ACACACACACACACACGCACGCACACACACACACACACACACACACACACACACACACACACACACACACACACACACACACACACACATATATATACATATACATAATATATTAATTTATATATATATTTTTTTAGGTAAATGTCTGACAGCATCATTCAACGACTACGATTTATAATTGTGATAATGAAACGTAAAGCCACAACTAATGAAATAGCGACTGCAAAAAAACATCATTGGTCAGCTAATTTACTTAAATCAATAGAGGATCCTGAATATAAAATCAGAGAAGATGATAAAATAGTTGTTATCAAAGATAAATATCCTAAAGCGAAATTTCATTATTTGGTTTTACCGAAGGAGGATATTCTTAATATATGGCGTGTCAAAAAAGAACATCAAGATTTGTTAACATATATGCATGATGTTGCATGTGATCTGACAAAAGACCAAACAGATCATGAATTCCTGTGAGTCTTAAAGTAGGACAGTATTAATAATATTAATAGTAATAATAAATAGTAATTAATTCTATTACACATACAACAAAATAAGAATGTATATGTATGCTATCTCACATATATAAGACATATATATATATATAATATAGAAAAAAATGTAACACAGAATTATTTTTATATATTTGAGAATTGTAAGACAATATTAATTCTTGAGCAGCATAGGTTATCATGCAATGCCAAGTATGCAGAGACTGCACTTACATGTAATAAGCACGGATTTTAATAGTCCTTTTCTTAAAACTAAATATCATTGGAACTCCTTTACGACGCCATTCTTTTTACATTCGCAAGGTTTGTATCATATGTTTATTTATATTATAATTTACATATAAAAGCATATTGAATTTTAGATGTATGCCGTCAGTTGCGCATAGACGGCAAAATCGAAAAGATTTCTCCGCAGGTGTGTACAGACTATCTGAACACAAAATTGAAGTGTCACAAATGTTCGATGCAGCCAAAAAATATGCCACATTTAAAAAGACATTTGTTAACACACATTGGTAAAGCCATGAAAAGCGTATAATGTATAAATATGTAATTTAAAACTTCTGTATAATAAAACAACGTATAAATTATCTTTAGAAAATAAATTCTTTTTTTGTATCTTTGTGACTTATTTATAAGAGCTTACAACCTTGAAACAATGTAATGCATAATAAAAAGAAGTGTATAATATTATTACATATATATCTAAAATATGACATTTTTACGTTGCATAAAAGATATATAAATTATGTTTCTTATAATTATAATATTGTATGTAATGTACCGCATTAAGGACATTTTTTGGAATGGGACATGAAAGATTAATAAGACATGTTTATGCGATAGTTCGGAAGATTTATTCGGAATAAATTTGATGTTATTCTTAATACATCTTGGCGCCTATAATATCAATTATATCCTAACTATTTACAAAGTCTTCTCGTAGGTTGCGCAAGTGTATATTGACAGTATTTGTGTGTTGTGTGCGTGTGTGTATGTGTTATGTGTAGTGTGTTACATTTAATCTGTATACATTTAGTAATACTGCAATCAATAGTTGAACGTTTCTGCTGCATCGAAACAATAGGCATCTAAACATCCGCAAGACTTTGTTGTTATTACTTGCGTTGTTTCGCAGATCATAAACGATATCGTAACAGTGTAAGAATTTCGAATTAAGTATACATCTCCTCTGAAAAACTTCTAGTCTAATTAAATTATATCTCTTCTCTTAATAAACGTAGCGCCTTGGTGTGTCCCCTTACGAAGTCACATCCAAACCGATTATTTCGCTATGATATAGTATAGTGAGAGGGGAAGGTCCGAAACGTACGGACCGAAGGGCGGCAGGAATCTCAGGAACAGTGCCGGACAAACAACAGAGACATCCGACAATATTCCTTTTTCGGAAAAATCGAAACGCGCCGTTGGATACCCCTCGAAGAAGACGTGCGCGCGCGCGTTCCCATCTGAAAGTTTGCAACGCCTACACGAAATACAGGATCTGCAAAGTTTCTCCGCGATGAAAACGACGCGCGCAATCCGTTCTCCCTATCTCGTATACAGAAAAGAAGAAAAAGACTTCGAGATACGAGATAAGTGATCGGACATTGTATAGTACGTACTGTTTCTCTCTCTCCCCGGAAAAGAAGCACAACGTCGATGTGTGATATATTTACACAATGCACGGGAATATATTTGTTTCTATGTCGAAAAATATATCTTTTTATGTATGACTTCACGCGAAATATATATATATATATATATATATATATGTATATATATAAACCAAAATTCCATGACACACGTGCTTCGTTCACGGTAGACAGATTACGTTGCGAAATTGAGACGCGATTCACCTAAAGGGAAATTCTCTCTCTCTCTCTTTCTCTAAATTAAAGAATAACATTTTCTCTCTCTTCCTCTCTCTTTCGCGATCGGATTCTCACTAGAAAAAAGAAGAAAGGAGTTTGAATCGAGACGTTAACGGTGGTTGTTCGCTCGCTTTTCGTTTCCCATCCGCCCACACCGTACGCGGCCTGCCAAAAGCGGTCATTTTGAGCAAAGCCACTAGGTAGTGAGGACAATGCCGATTCATAAAGAATCACCATTTTTTCGAACATCGTACGATGCAACGCGCGCCAACCACCGACCGCTCTGGTCATCCCCCGAATACCCTGTTTATGTCTGCGTCAGAGAGAAAGAGAGAGAAAGAAAAACAAAGAGAGAAAAGTAAAGTTTTTCATTGACGAAATCGCGAACGAGCCGTGCCAAGAATCAACGAGAATTAAACCTAAACGTGATTTTACCCTATAAACATTTATACAGTTTTTTCCCCCTAACTACAGACTATTTACATTATATAAATATTTTATATATACCATACAATATATCTATATAAATATTTTCGTATGTTTAGTAATGTACAACTTTATACACAATTGGATTACGGCTCGGTCGCGATATCATGGGTCGAATCGCACCTCGATTTCTTTTTTCTTCCTTATCAATGCGATAGTACGTATTCGCAATAAAGATATATATATATATATATATATATATATATATGTATATATATATATATACCTAAAAACAGCTAAGTCTAACGACAATAGTTGACGTATAATATAGAATATATTTAATATATATATATGTACGCAGTAACGTAGCAACAACGCAGTGGTGACGATAGTAATAGTAATAGTAGTAATAGCACTATATTTTCTAATATATATAAATATATAGTCGCACGGAGTGGTGTAGCGAGATAGTTAACTAGTCTGTAATCTCTATATACGAACGTCACGGTCCTTGACGCACGGTATTTAAAAAGAGGAAAAAAAAAACGAGAATAAATAATTCGAGGCAAGTAACGGTAGAAATAAATTAACGAAGCGCGAGACCGTGTTTAATTAAATATCTAATTTATACATATGCGAGGAAAATGAATACTCGTAATACTCGTACGCGTCATTGGTCGCGGGCGATAATAATTTTCGTTCGAACACTATGTAAATTATACTATAAATAATAATCGCGCTGATGACGATATAAAAACGAATCGGCGATGTGCTCGAGAGCGAATTTTACTACAGCGCCTCTTAAAGCTATCGAAAACGTCTATATTAATCTAAAGTTCCTTTTCACGGGCACGTAAGTCTTTCGCGAAAGGGAAAACGAAATTTCTCGTTTCCTATGCCCCTTTTTTTTCATCGCTACCACTTCGAACGAACGGAGGAAGGAAAGTGCGAACACCGATCTTTCCCTTTTCTGCGATATTTCCCCAAGTCATCGCACACTCGAATCCGCGAGGGCCAGACGACGAGAAGCGTAATTAAACGAGCGAAAAACGCCGTGGAAAAGACAACGATATTTTCCTCTTTTATTCTATTTACGTATCTATTATATTACAAGTGCTTTTACGCGACCTGCTCTTCGTAGAAACGCGTTTATGATATTTACAGAGAATTTTTATGAGAAAAGGGGTCGAGAATACGAAATACGCGAAGAAGGGGGAGGGGGATGATGATGATGAACGACGTAACGAAGAATACTGTCTGTACACTGCGAAGAGAGCAAAGATCGCTCGGAACGTCGCGAGATTCCGAGGATCCTTTACAGGCGACGTAAAATGGTTTCGTTAAAGCTGCGTAGTGCCTCGTTATCCTCCACGGCGTTTTTCGTTTTCTTTTTTTCCCATTTTTTGGCTAAATTGACGTCTAAGCTCGCGCGGTGACATTACCGCGCGCAGCTTTTAATTTCATCTAAATACGCATTGTTTTATCCGCGTGTGTGTATGGAATTGAACTATATTTAGGAATAAAGTACTACAATAGCGTCGTGCGAAGCGTGTTTTGCGCGACCAAGGGCGCCTTCGGGCGGATCCTTCATTCCTTTCTGGGACACAATTCGATCTTTTGTTTTTCCTTTTTTTAATTTTTATTCCTCGAAAGCCGATTCGCGTGGAAATTTCTGCTCGTGCCGTGGGATCCGGATTATGCATATCGCGAGAATTGTAAACATCAAAATTTACGGGTGCGTGAACTTTATTTTCCTTTGCCTCGAGGCGACCTCGATCTCACGCGAGTTACGTCACACGGCAACAGGCGCTGCGAGTACACAGCCGAAGCCTTTGCTAAAAATTTCTCTAATCCTCCGTCTATTCTTCGCGCACGCGGTTTTCACGCGTGGATGATGCGATTCTCTCTCTAAAAGGTCGTCAATAAATAGCGAACGTAAGTGATAATGGACACCGCGCGATGGTGATTCTCGATGACGGAGGTAGAAATTTTTGCTTAATGAATTTCTGCCTATAAACTGTACAGAGCGCACCATTTGGAATGCGCGCGATAAGTCTACTAGTTTTATTTTTTACAATGGGCTAATACGTGAACAATCGATTCGTTCACCTCTTCTCGTCGAGAACAGATCGATCTTAGCGATAGCCACTCGCGGACTTTACCACTTATTATGTGTTCTGTCTTTTGGATCTCTCCAAGTTTCATTTTAAGCAGTGGTCATCTCCTGCAGGCCGTAACAGTGAACTCGCGTCTCCTCGATTGCTCTGCACCATTCCAGTGCAAATCCCTCGGGATCTTCGAGATAGTATGTCCTGTTCGGCTATAAACAAAAACATCAAAAAGTTCATATATATTTGATTATATATATTTGATGTGTATATTTCAAATCATATATATTTCATATATATTCCATTTTTATATATAGAAATTGAATAGAACCGGAGACATCAAAAGGTATGATTTTAATCTCCATCCCTTTGTCAAAAAAGTACAAAAGTACTGGATGCATCGGATGCTCAATAATTTATTTTAATAATATTCTAAAACATTTACCGTATGGACGAAGAAGATCTTGAAATTCTTTGGCTCGACCCTCAGTTCTGGACTCCAGGGTATCTCACCCTTGAGAACATTATTGAAGGGATCGACGTAGTATAGATGTGGTCCGGTAGTAAGGAGGAGCATTCTCCGCCTGGCAAACAAGCCTTTCCTCTTATTGACGAAGCCCTGTTTCAGTATAAGATTACCCTCGACGAAAGAGTGCCACTGATTCGTGGTGCGCTGTTTCTCTAGTCGCATCCTGATCTGTTCCGGTGTCAGATTGGCGATGTTAGCGCCGCTGTCGGATCTGTTGTTAGTGCACCTCCTCAGTGGCTTGTCCACGCTTGCGATTATCTCGTTGAAGAACGCGTTAACAGCGCGTTGTTCTGCGCCAGTACTGTTGTCATCATCGGTGTCTTCAGTACTCAGCCAGAGAAGCCTGGTGAGTTGTTTATGGTCTAGACCGGGTTCAAGATTATCAGGCACCCTGTATTGCGACCTCAACTCTTCTCGTTCCGATGTGCCGGGCAAATACGGATAAATAGGTGGCGGTGTCTGTTCGTGAAGGGTTTCAAAGTCGACACCCTCGAAGAAGGGATGCGCCCGGATGCTGGGATAACCAGCGCCGTGCTCGTCCAGAGCGCCCAATCGTTGCGTCGGCTCCAAAACGAGAAGCTGATTAACGAACGATCTGGCCAACTCGCAGAAACCGTCCGGTATGTCATACTCGAGTTTCAGGATCTTCTGGAACATCACATACTCGCTCCTCGAACGGAAAGGCGGCAAGCCAGCGACCATCTGGTAGACAAGACAGCCTAAAGCCCAGAGATCGGACGCTCTGCTCACGCTATTATTGGTCAGTAGCTCTGGTGACACATACTGAGCGGTACCGACGAAGGAGCCGCTGCGTTCCCTAAAACGCTGTTGCTGTTGAGAGTCCGCGTCCGCGGGCATCTCCGGATCGTCCTTAAGGATCTTGGCGCAGCCAAAGTCGGTAATGAGCACGTGCATCTTCTCGTCCAGCAGGATGTTCTCCGGCTTGAGATCTCGATGAATGATACCGAGCCCGTGCAAATACTCGAGACCGCGTAGGATCTCGGCCGAGTAGAACTTGGTACATTCGATGTCAAAGGAGCCCACCTTGTTGATGTGAGGCAAGAGCTCGCCATTCTTAGCGTACGACATGACAAAGTATAGTCTCTCCGCGTCCTGGAAGGTACAGAACAGTCGCACGAACGAGTGTTTGGCGTCCGCGAGCATGTTCAGCACCTCCTTCTCGCGTTTCACGTATTCGGTCTTCTTTTGCTTGATTATATGACTCTTATCGCACACCTTAATCGCGTACTCCTTGTTGGTATGGATATCCTTAGCAAGGTAAACCTGTCGGATTAAAAAATTACACATTCGTTATCTCTTCATATTTTTTGTTATAAAACATTTCAATTTACGTTCACATTAAATTTCTTTTTATTAAAAATTCATGAAAACAACGAAGGGGAATAGACTTACGGTGGAGAAGCTTCCTTCGCCGATCACCTTGCCGAAGATGAAGTCCTTCGGGGTACGCTTGTGCGTTGGTGGGTTGGTGAGGGACGGGTTCGTGGTCGGTGGAACCCGAGGCGCCAGGGTGCTAGGAGACGCTACCACACCGTTGTTCACGTCGTTCGTCGGTGGAGACATTTTAGACACCGGCCCCTCCACCGTTACTGCCGGCTGTGGCGAAACGGTAAGCGCCTGGTTCGCCACACGCTGTAAGAAGAAACACGACTTGTTAGATACACTGTCCGTGATCGTCTACTGACTATTCTACTACTTTCTTTCTCGCGTGTCGATAACGAATCATTAAAATAGGATCTACAATCTTGTCGCTTCATGTAACTTTTTGCTGATAGTGTTATAAATTTGATAAAATGTCAAGTCAGAGATCACGCGAGACCGAAAATAAACGTCGCTTCGCTTCTAATCGCGGAATTAATCTAAAATTGAGGTAGGTCTAAAATTCTTCGATCGTTTCCTAATTTAATTGAAAAAAAAATGCAATTACAGAGTTCAAGACGTTAGGACGACCGTCGCTCTTGCAAATATTTGCTCGCGAGGCACTCATTATCCTTTTCGCTCCGGAAGACGCGAGAGACACTCGCGCAGAGGAGGCGGCGGAGGAGGAGGAGGAGGAGGAGGTGGCGCGAACCTCCCGTGTCCGGTACTTAACTCCTCTCATCCGCCAACGGTCATCCAGTACCAGGAAATCACGTACCGGAAGTATGACGTCACCGCGACCGACTAGCACGTGGTCACGTCGTGCGGGTCAGAGGACGATGGCGAAGAGAGAGAGAAAGAGGCGTCGTTCACGCACATTCTCGTGCGCCACACAGAAAAATGGAAACGCATTCACGTGGCCACGAGCGGCCCACACGCGCTGGAAGATCAAGGCTATACGCGGCCGAAGTCCAAAGTTTACGGGGTTAATCACGCGCGCTTTCGTAAGTCGCACGCGTGTTCCATTATTTACATAAATGTTTTGCGGAAGCACATCCTCTTTCGATACGCAAATATATATTAAAAAAAAATATATATATATATAAATATATATATATATATATATATATATATAATGTGTATATATATGGAGCAATATTATAATCGCTAGTTAGACAAGTTGCTGCTTAACATCTGAATACGGAACGACTTTAATTATGAGAATTCGAAGGACTAGCGGGTTAGAAGAAGACGAATTTGTATCCGTTAACAAGATCATGATGCAAGATCGAGGGAACAGGAACGACGACTCGAGCTGAGACTAGCAAGAAACGTTTTCCCCGGGCGGATTTCCCTCGTTACAACGGAAGAGATTATTGTTGGCTACCTCTCTATGAGACCTAGTGCGTAATTGCGACCCGTTTGCAAGCAGACGCTTTTTATAATGCGCCAAACGACTGGGTGTGTTCTCTCACGCGCGCTCTGGTTCCTCCTATTCACATGACAGACGAAAAAAAATCGCAAAAGGGATCGGTACTGGAGTGTAAAAGGCATAGCGCGATACAGGTTGAGCAACAGATGTTCCACCTGGTACCTGCTCGGTAATCTTGCCGGGGGGTTGAAGACGATTAAATACTACGTTTAGAAAGAGGTATGAAATTCAATGGTCGAAGGGTGAAGCCGAAAACCGGCCCCGACGAGAAAGTGCCGAGAGCTCGAGTATTTCCGCTCCGAGAGGAGAGGATGATCATGATCGCGGGAGTCCCTGCCAGATAAATGTCTCTCTTTCGTGCAGTCCTAATCGTCCCTCGTTTCCGGTTCGAAAGACGATCGAGCTCTTCTTTCCGTCATTATCGTTGGGCTTCCGCCGAAAAAAATGCTTTGTATACGAAAGATCGCAACAGGTTTCCCACCTTTCGCGACAAACGCGCGCGATCTTTTATCCTCCTCTCTTTCAAGAGTCTTCATTGACGATTGATGAAGATATTGAAGAGAAGAATCTAAGCTTTGCGCTTTGAAAGCAAGATAGGCGAACCGAATATATTATTCACAGAAAAATATATCATAGTTTCAACTATAAAAATGACAACCATACAACTTTTATATGTACAATTAATATATACATGTGATTTATTCGACTATATATGAATTCTGCATATAAAACTTGTAACTGTCACTTTTATAGTTGCTATATTTTTTTCTGAATGCAGGACTCTTGAATTTTGATAAGATTTTTAAATTAATTTATATATAATCTGTTCTCATGGCGTCTCTGTTTAATAATATCTAAATTATATCCCAATAATGAAATTTATTACATTAAAATTTCATTATTTAGTTACACAAGATTTTATAATGAATTTTATAATTTTCGATTCAAAAGCTATCGGTTGTTTGACATGTTAATTAAGGAAAAAAAAATCCCATCTCTCGGCATCGTTATTTTGCAAACATCTGTCATACGATAAAACATGAAGGTCCAAACATCATACACAAACTCATCCATATATACCCTTGGTTGTTTCATGTCATTAATCTCCGTGGATATCTTATCGCAACCAAATAATGATTGAATAATTATGTCTACTCTACTGGAAATCATGGCGTGATGGATGACGTAAAGCTGCGACTGGCGACAACGTTATGTGCGGCTCGTTGAATTCAGCTTTACGATTATTTGCGACAGATGTTCGACAAGGAGAAACACTCCACGTGCGCGGAATCTTCTTAAGTCGCAGCGGCGAGATTCGATACGCAATAATAACAATCGCAGACGACTGAGTCGCACGCCATGAGCGATATAACGAGGCGGGACACAATCGGATAATTAATTGTTCGCGAGTGAAATTAATTTTGATGTACCGCGATGTTTTCCCGACTCCGAGCCGAGGAATAATTTTGACGAGAATTGCATTAAAACCGACGGTGATAAACGCGAGTCGTGCTCGAACAGGAACGGTTTCTTCACCGTTTTATACGTCGGATTTTCTTGCGGCTCCGTCGTAATTTCGAATCGCCGCGCCTCCCCGGAGCGGAGTAACGCCGCCAATAAAAATAAACCCCCGCCTCCGTAAAAACCTCCACAAAAATCATAAAATCAGGGTAGATAGATGGGAAGGCGGCCCGTGAAAAACACGAACGAACGTTGTTTGTACGGCCGAATTAAGTTTTATCACTTCATCAGGCAGTCTCGGCTTTTACGATTTTCCGAGCCACCGTAATGAAGCACTATTTGTTGGGAACGAAATGTCGACGAATGTCGTATTATTTCATTTATATAATTTTAAACGTATACCTTTTCTAAAATATGAGATAAATTATATAATATAAAAGAGGAAAAATTTGAAAAAATAATAAATTGCAAGAGATAAATACTGTTGTTTAATGAAATTGTGGAAGTAAATATAAAATATAAACATTTTATTTCCCAGAGAAAATTTTCTTTAAAACGAGATTATTTTAATAGAAAATTTATAAACAATTAAACAAAAATATATGCCAAATAAATATAATAAATATCTAAATATATAATAAATAGCTAAAAAAAAAAAAAAAAAAAAAAAAAAAAAAAAAAAAAAAAAAAAAAAAAAAAAACACAAAAAAAA